>Ga0209902_100324_pt1 | contig 61987 bp, 56 predicted proteins | sample FECB27metaG_FD_188304 | JGI IMG/M metagenome (GOLD analysis project Ga0209902, IMG submission 188304) | Cyanobacterial communities from the Joint Genome Institute, California, USA - FECB-27 (SPAdes) (version 2) | ecosystem: Environmental > Aquatic > Thermal springs > Hot (42-90C) > Microbial mats...
CATCGCCCGCCTCGCTCCGCTGGTATTACCCAGATCAGCTTTAGGGTCCGCGCACTTAGCGTGCCGCATCTCAGCCCCGGCAATACGGAGCACCCCTGTGGATGGCGTTGCTTAGACCACGGTTGGGAAGGGATTGGAAGAGGCGCCTTCGTTTTTGCCTGGCCAGCTTGGGCGCTGCTATGGCGGCAGGCCAGGCGACCGCCGTGCATTATCCGAACGCTGCTCGATAGTTCGCTGGCTGCAGCATGACCGACGCGGCGAGTGGTGGGACGAGTTTGAAGGCCCGTGGATCGCGACCGAAGCCGTAGAGGCGTACGAGCCGAAACGCATCCGGCCGTTCCTCCGACAACCGGCGCTCGTTCTCGCTGAGGAAGAACGGCGTGGCCCTACTAATTGATTGTTCGCAACAATACTTAGAGTGCTAGCATTCTCCTCTCCGATGCGGGCACGGGGGAGATATTGTGGACGGCTTTGACGAACGGGCGATCGGCGAAATTGCCGATCTGCTGTTCCAGACGGTGCATGACGATGGCCGGTGGGGCGACGTCATGGGGGCGATCAAAAGCGCCCTCGACCTGTCGAGCGCTGCGTACGGATATGTCGACGCCGCAACGACAGAGCAGTTGATGCTGCACAGCGACTGCGATGAGCCCTACGCCCAAACCTTTATTGGCGCCGAAAACAAGAACCCGCTGGAGCCGGCTGTGCTCGGGGGTGCTGTAGGCGCTGTCCACATCGACCAGATGGCGATGTCGCGCCATGAGTTTGAACGCAGTACGTTCTTCAATGAGTGGCTACGTCCACAAGGCGAGCACTCCGTGCTGACGGTAGCGCTGTGGCGCCACGGCAGTGCCGGTGCGCACTTGTCGATGCTGCGCGGCGGCAACATGCGGCCGTTCGACACGTCTGACATAACGCTCCTCCACCAGCTCATGCCGGTGCTGCATCGCGTCGCCTGGTTGCGCGCCGAGTTCGGCGGCCAGCAACTGGCCCGGCGGCTGGCGGACCTCGACAGCAACAACGATGCATTCTTCGTCGTCGACGCCGAGGGGCGCATTCTTGTGCACAACGAGGCGGCGGAGCGCGAACTGCGTGACCCGACCTCTGGATTGGTTGCCGCCAATCGCACCCTCAGGGTTGAGGGGCGGGTGCGTGAGCGGTTCCGGAATGCTGTCCACGCAGCCACGGTTGGGCTGGAGGGGCAACCGGCCGCACCGGGCGACATGCTGTTGGAAGATCCGACGACCGGCCGTCGCAAATCTGCCCTCTCGGTTGTCCGGATTGTCGATGCTCCGGCGTTGGGCCTGCCGGTAGGCAGGGCGGCAGGCGTCCTCGTGCGACGTCTCGGCCCACGCTTGCCGGCAGGCTTCGAGGAACGCCTTCGGGGCCTTTTCATGCTGACGGCCCGCGAAGGCGAGCTCGCCGAAGCATTGGCGACCGGCTGCTCCGTGCAGGACTTTGCCGGTGAGCAGGGCATCAGCCTGTCCACCGCGCGCACGCACCTCTCGCAACTGCTGCAGAAAACCGACACCAGCCGACAAGGCGAACTGATCGCGCTGCTGCACAGCATGGCAAACTAGCAGCCGACCAGCAGGACGGCGTCGCCGACAATCGCAATGCACGACAACAAGCCAGCAACGGCCCAGGTGGCACCACGACGATCATCGGCCGGACTCTTTGTTGCGCACGGAGTCTGGCTGTGGATCAAATAGTAAAGGGCCCGACAACGCGTCGGGCCCTTCCGCCGATCCAGGGTCAGGATAGTCCGCAGGATCAGAAGTGGTAGTTCACACCCACCTTGATCTGGTGGAACGTGGGATGAAGTTCCAGCGTCCCGACAGTCAGCGGCGCGCTATAGGAATAGTCTTGAGCGCCGAGATCGTAATAGGCGTACTCGGCAAAGAGGCCCCAGTTGTCGTCGATCATCTGTTCGACCCCCGCGCCGGCGACCCAGCCGACATGCGTGTTCGAAACCGTCTCACCGCCCGGGAAGGTCGTCGTGGAGACGTTGTTCTCGACCTGTGCCACCGCCACACCTGCAGTCAGGTAGAACAATGTGCTGTCGGTGCTGAGCCCTACTCGGCCGCGCAATGTTCCGAACCACGGAATGCTGCTGTTGGAGAACGCATCGATTCCCGGGGCCACATCCTCAACCGGATCGGACTCTCCTGACGGACCATTGCCGAAGACATCCGTAACTATGCCAAGCAGCAGCGGGCTGCTCGCATCGGTCTTGAAATCACAACCGGCCTGCAGCCCCACCGGGAACCCCTCGAGCGGCGAGCTGTAATCGCTTAGCGGCGCCGTCGAAGGCGTATCGCCGGTTGTCCAGCTCACCGGCAGACCGACATAGCAGCCACTCCATGGCGTGCTCTCGGGCATCGCGACCTCTTCGGGCACCGGCACGTAAAGATCAGCTGCCACCGCCGATCCCGCCATCAACAGCCCCGCGCCGACAACCAGCGCCCCCAAAGCAATACCGCGCATTCAATAATCTCCTGGTCCAAGTCCGCCGCAACCGGCGCCATGGACATCAGATTAGGGACGCCTCGGCATGCGTCGCATCATTCATATGAATGAGATGACTATCGAGCGGCTGCCGGCGTGGCGCATTGGCCACGGCGGGTGAGGACCAAGGCATCGCAGTTTCGCAGCCGGCGGGGAAGGCGCAGTAACCGCCTACATCCCGCCCTCTAGCGGCAGGTAGCCGGTGAAGCCGGCGATCTTCCAGGCTTTGCTCTCGCGGCGCAGGTGGAAGACCGAGCGCCAGGCGAGGAGCATCGGGTCGCCGGCGCTGCGGAGGATCTGGCCCTCGATGCGCTTATGCGCCAGCGCCGCATCACCGTTGATGTCGATACGGCTGAGCGACTGGCAGCGGAACCAGGCGGGACGCAGCGGTTCGGCGAACTCGGCGGGGTTCCAGCGGGCGGCGATGGCGGCATCGCGGTAGGCGGCAATGGTCGAATAGGCCGGGCGCCAGTCGGCGGGGTCGAGCGACAGGGCGGCATCGATGCCGAGAAAGCCAGTTTCGACATAGTCGGCAGCGACGAGCGAGAAGTCGCTGCTGAGGAAGAAATCGCTGTCGCGGCGCACCAGCATCTCCCAGATGGCGAAGCGGTCGGCGTCGTCAGTCGGGAAGGGATTGGCCTCGCTCATTGCTCATCCAGTGGCAGGGGGAAATGCGGTTCGGGCAGGGTGCCGCCCATCGACTCCGAGATTTTGCGCGCGGCGCGGTAGAGCATGATGGCGGCATCGTCGAAGGGGACGATGATTTGCTGGCTGGTGAGGAACGGCATGGTCAGCGCGGCGATCGAGATGCCTGAGGTATTCATGATCGGGAAGCTGAGGTCGGTCACGCCCTGCACCATTTCGCCTTCGATCCGCTCATAGCCGCGCCCAGCGATGGTCGCGATCCGGCCGCGATAGCGTTTGGCCTGCTCAGGCGGCAGCAAGGCTTCGGACTGGCCGACGATCCAGGCCTGCACCGGGGCGGGCTGGAAGGCGATGATGGTGCGGCCGGAGGTGCCGCGGATGGCCGGGCTGGCGGCGCCGACGCGCAGCCGGATGGCGATCGGGGCGGGGCTGTCGACCTGCGCAATGATGCGCTGGTTGAGCCCATCGAGCACAGCCATATGAATGGCCTGCGAGGTCTCGAGCGCCAGGGCGTTCATCACCGGCTGGGCGGCGTCGACGACCCGGCGGAACGGCGGGAACAGGGTGGCGAGGCCATAGAGCTGCGTCGACAGCACCAGGGCCTCTTCCCCGGGCGGCCGGATCAGGTAGCCGCGCCGTTCCAGCGCCATCACCATGCGGTAGACTTCCGAGAGCGAACGGCCGAGGCGCTGGGCGATCTGGCTGGGCGTCACCGGGACAGTGAGCGTCGCCAGCAGCTCGAGCACGTCGAGGCCCTTTTCCAGTGCCGGGGCGGTGTACTCGGCCTTGGGAACGGGCTTCCGGCGTTTGCGGGTGCCCTTCTCGGCCGTAGCCGGAGCACTTTTCTCAGCTGCGGCCATGCTCCCCCCGTTCGCCCATGCTCAGCGCCGATGCAGTAGCATCGCACCGGCCGGCCCGCCACCACGGGCGCGGGCCGGGGCACAGGAAATCCCTAGTGGTCCCAGAGCAGCAGCCAGCCGGCTCCCGGACAATTGAACAGGTGCTCGACACCGGTGGGAATGCCATCGGCCAGCGGCAGCGCCTTGACGGTCGAAGAGTCCCAGCCGGCGACCAGTACGTGGCTCTTGGTCACCAGCAGGTGTTGCGGCCACTGGGTCTCGGTGTCGCGTTCGGACACCAGCACCGGGGCAGGGCCCGAGACGTCGAAGGTCGAGACGGTGTCGATGCTGCGATTGGCGAAGTAGACATGGCGGCCGTCGATGGAGCGCTGCAGATCGCCCGGATAGTTGCGGCTCCAGCGGGTTTTGCCCGGGCCGGTCTGCCGCGTGCTGCGGACATTGGCCCAGCTCGAAGCGGGCTCGCCGAGCCGGCCGACCACCAGGTTCGAGCCGAGTTCGCCGCTCACCGCCAGGCGCCCGTCGGGCAGCACCGCGGCGTGGCGCGGTCCTGTGTTGGCCGGCACGGCGGTTGCTCGCGTCTGCGTCAGGGCGTCGGTGCCGGGCTTCGAGAGATCGAGGCTGAACTCGCGGACAAGATCGGCGCCCAGATCGATGACGACGAGCGTATCGCCGGTGAAGAAGGCCTGGTGCGGATGGGCATCATCCTGCCGTTCGAGTTCCGGGCCGCCGCCGCTGAGCTTCAGCTGCACGATCGGGCCATCGAAGCTGCCGTCACCGGCCAGGCGCTGCAGGCCGAGAGCGCTGGTGGTGTAGTTGGTGACGATCAGCAGGCGACCGCTCGGATCGACCGTGAGGTGACACGGTTCGGCGCCTTCGCTGGATTTCTCGCCCAGCGTCACGGCTTTATCACCCTCGATCCGCCAGGCATGGATTTCACCCTCCATGCCGACGCGCGAGGTGCCGTAAACCACCGGCAGGGTCGGGTGGCGCGCAAGGCTCGAGAGCTGGTTGACCCGGGCGAGGGTCTTGCCGCGCCACTTGCCATGCTCTTGCACCCAGCGGGTCAGCCCATGCAGCTCGAATATGCCGCGCGACGCGACCAGCAGCGACTGCCCCTCATTGAGCGTGAATTCCGACATCGTCCCTCCTCAAGGCGCTATCAGCTCAGATCACTCGGATGCACCGGGACCGAAGCCGTCCCAATGCGCTATCACCTTACCGTCTTCGACGACATTGGCACGACGCAGCATGGCGAACGCCATGCAGACGTGGTTGGGCACGATCTCGAGTCGGGTCCCCACCGGCAGCGGCAGCGGCGCGCCCTGGCCGTGCCAGCGCAGCCAGCCGTGTTCTTCGGACATCTTTTCGATCACCCAGCCGGGAGCGTTGACGATCAGCCCCATGCCGGGGAACTCGTCGCGATGCGCCGAGGCGGGGACGAGGTCGGTGCTGAGCGATTTGGAGCCGGCATCGATGCAGGCGCGCTCGGGATCGGGATGGCTGACCACGGTGGCGATGACGCGGATGGCGGTGGTCGAGAGGCTGGCATTGCCCAAGGCGATCTGGCCGACATCGTTGAAGGCATAGATGCCGGGGCGGATCTGCGTCACTCCCGGTACGTGCGCTACCTCACGCGCTGACGCCGAGGCGCCGAGCGAGACGATCGGCAGCGGCACGCCGCGGGCGCGGATGGCGGTAGCGACGCCGACCATGAATTCTCCGGCGGCGCGAGCCCGGCTGGCAAGATCGGGGTGATCCTTGGCGCCGTAGGTGGTGCCCTCGTGGGTGTAGATGCCGACGAGCTCGACGCCGGGAACGGCGTGGATCGCCGCCGCGACATCAGGAGCCTGGTCGGCGGCGACGCCTTCGCGCCCGAGCCCGGAGTCGATCGCCAGCATCATGCGGGCGGTGGCGCCCGCTGCGGCGAACACTGCGCCGATGCTGGCGGCGGCTGCCTCGCTGTCAGTGGCGAGGGTGAGGTCGACGCGGCGCGACAAAGCCAGGGCCCGCTCGGCCTTGTCCGTTCCGACGATCGGATTTGCGACGAACAGCCGTTTCACCCCGGCGGCCGCGAAGGCTTCCGCTTCGCCGAGTTTGGCGACGCAGAGCCCGTCGGCGCCATGCGTAACCTGGCGCAGGCCGATCTCGGCCATGCGGTGGGTCTTGGCATGCGGGAACAGTTCGACCTCGGCCGAGCGGGCGATGGCCGCCATCTCGTCTAGGTTGCCGTCGAGCACGCCGAGGTTGAGCACCAGACCTGGCGTTGCGACCGGCAACTCGGCCCAGCTCGGGCCCGTTGCGTCGTTGGCGATAGAGATGGCGGTTGCAGCCACGATCAGGCTCCCAGCGTCAGCGCCCGGCCGGCGCGATGGCCGGTGACGCGGTTGTTTTCGACGGCGAACTGGCCGTTGACCAGCACATGGACGATGCCGGTGGCGGCCTGGCGCGGGTTCTCGTAAGTGGCGTTGGCCTTGACGTTGTCAGCGTCGAAGACGACGAGGTCGGCCTTGGCGCCGGCGGCGATGCGGCCACGATCGGTCAGCCGCAGCCGATCGGCGGCAGAGCTGGTCATGTGGCGCACGCATTCCTCGAGCGTCAGCACCTTTTCTTCGCGCACATAGGTTTCGAGCATGCGCGGGAAGGTGCCCCAGGAGCGGGGATGCGGGCGGTCCCCGACGAGGATGCCGTCGCTGCCGACGGTGTGCTCGTCGCGCTGCATCAGGGTGCGGACGTGTTCCTCGATGCCGATGAAGAACACGCAGGGGGCGGCACGCTCGGTAGCGATCAGCACGTCGAGGGCCAGCTCGGCCGGCGAAGTGTTGAGCTTGCGCGCCGCGTCGGCGAGGTTGCCCTCCATCATCCATTCCATCTCGGGCGCACCGGGGAGCCCGGCGAGAAAGACGCTCGACCAGTTGACCGTGAGGCCCTGGTGGCCATCCGAGCCGATGACGTCGAGCGCTTCGACGATGCGCTTGCGGGTCTCCGGGTCCCTGAGCCGGGCCATCTGTTCGTCGCCCGTGCCAGACAGGGCCCAGCTCGGCAGCTGCGACAGGAGCGTCGTCATGCCGGCGAGGTAGGGGTAGGCGTCGAAGCTGAGGTCGATGCCCTCGGCGATGGCGTCGTCGAACATCTTGAGCAGTGCCGGGAGCTTGCCCTTGTTGGCCTCGAAGCTCAGATGGGTGTGCGCCAGATGCAGCGCCACGCCCGAGCGTCGGGCGATCTCGAAGCACTCGGCATAGCCGCCCAGCGCGTCGGTGCCATAATTGCGGTGATGCGGGCAGTAGAAGCCGCCAAATTCGGCAACCACTTCGCAGAGCGCCACCAGCTCGTCGGTGTCGGAGTACATCGCCGGCACATAGGTGAGGCCGGTCGACAGCCCGACGCCGCCTTCTTCGAGTGCGGTGCGCAGCAGCGCCTTCATCTGCTCGAGCTCAGCAGGCGTCGCGAGCCGGGCGGCGTTGCCCATCACCAACATACGGAGATTACCGTGCGGCACGAGGTAGGCGCAGTTCACCGCGACATTGCCGTCGAGGCGTTTGAGGTATTCGGCGACACTGCGCCAGTTCCAGTCGAAGCCCGGGGGATCGTCGTTCCAGCCCTTGATCTGGCTGCGCATCTCGGCAAGCGTCACATCGTCGATCGGGGCGTAGCTCAAGCCATCCTGGCCGAGCACTTCGGTGGTGACACCCTGGCTGAGCTTCGACGTGTGGTCGGGATTGACCAGCACCTGCAGGTCGGAATGGGTGTGCATGTCGATGAAGCCCGGGGCGATCACCAGCCCGTCGATATCGACGGTGCGGTCCGCCTTTGGGCGTCGCGGGCCCTTGTAGATGCCGGCGATGCGGTCGCCGATCACCAGCACGTCGGCACGCTCGGGCGCATGGCCGAGACCATCGACGACGAGGCCGCCGGAAAACAGGGTGGAACTGGCACTCATTCGATATCGATCCGGAGCTTCTGGTTGGTCTTGGCGCTGAGATAGATGGCGTCGGTGACGGCGACGACGTGGGCCGCGAGCCGGGCGGTGAGGCCGGCGGGCGCCGCGGCGCCGAAGGCGCATTCGATCAGCGCCTTGGTCGGCGCGCCCGGGTCGTAGACGCCGGAGGCTTCCGGGGCGCCATACTCGATCACTTCGCCGCTGGCCCGCACCAGCCGCAGCGTGTCGGCGACGGAGTCGGCCCACAATTGCCCGCGGCTGCCGTAGAGCGCCATGTGCCATTGCGGCCGCGCCAGATAGAGGTGCGTGGAGGCGGCGCTGATCGCCGCCGAGCCGCCGCCGGCGAACTCGGCATTGACTGACGTGTGGAGGTCGATGTCGCTGGCGGGCGGAAAGGTGCTGGCGTTGAGCGCGACGATCGGCTCGCCCACCAGCCATTCGACCATGCCCAGTTCGTGCGACATGGTCACCGCGGCCGAACCGCCGCCGGAGACAGCCTTGTCGGTATAGGTGGCGGTGCTGGATTCGAGCTTGCCGCCCCAGCCGCCATCGGTGCTGCCCGAGAGCAGCGCCCGGGTATTGACGGCGAGATGCATGGTCAGGTGCTCGATCCTGCCGATCTCGCCGGCTTCGATCAGCTTGCGGCTCAACGAGAAGATCGGCGCTGCCGGCCAGCCGAAGCCGACCAGCAGCGCCTTGCCCACGCGCTCCGCGGTATCGCGCATCCGGCGGGCAGCACCGGCGCTCAGAGCGAAGGGTTTTTCGACGAGGACATGGGCGCCGGCCTCGAGCGCGGCGATCACCTGTTCCTCGTGGGCGACGGGCGGGCTCGAGACGACGACGATGTCGGGACCGAGCGCCAGGGCGTCGCGCCAGTCGGCAAAGTGAGGTGCCTCGAACTGATGGCCGAGGTTGGCCGCCATCTGAGCATTGGGGCTCGAGATGGCGACGAGTTCGACGCGGGCGTCGGCTTTCAGCGCCGGCAGGTGGCTCGATTGTGACCAGGCGCCGGCACTGAGCACCGCAGCCTTGATGGTGGGACTCATTTGCCGACCCCGGCGGTAAGCGCGCCGACGACGTGGCGCTGGAAAATCAGGACCAGCACGGTCGGCGGCAGCATCGACATCACGGTCGCCGCGGCGAGTGCGTTCCAGTTGAACTGCTGTACCGACTGGAAGCCGGCAAGCAGCGGCGGCACGGTGAGCTGGTTGGTGAGCACCAGGGCGTAGAAGAACTCGCTCCAGGCTTCGAGGAAGATCAGCACGCCTGCCGCGACGAGGCCCGGCCGGGCGATCGGCACGATGATGATCCACAGGGTCTGCAGGCGCGTCGCGCCGTCGATCTTGGCCGCTTCCTCGATCTCGCGCGGCAGCTGATCGAAGTAGTTCTTGAGGATCATGATGGCGAGCGGCAGGGTGAAGACGTTGTAGCTGATGACCAGCGCCCACGGGGTGTTGAGCACGCCGATGACGCGGAACGCCACGAAGAACGGTCCGATGATGGCGATGGCCGGCACGATCCGGGTGGCAATCACCGACAGTTCGAACACCCGGGCGCCGCGGAACGGATAGCGCGACAGGCCATAGGCCGCGGCGCCGGCGATGAAGAGGTTCAGCACCACCAGCAGCGAGCTGACGAGGAGGCTCTGGCCGATCGCCGGCACGAGGCGGGTGCCCATGTCGGTACTGCCGATACCCTTGCCGCCGGTATTGCCGAACAGCACGGCGATATAGTTGTCGAGGGTGACGCTGGACGGCACCAGCGGGAACGGTTTGACCCCCAGCTGCGACGGGGTGATCAGGCTCGACACCACCAGGTACCAGACCGGCAACAGGATCCAGACGGCGAAAACCAGGACGCCCAGGTAGATGGCGATGGTGGTGGCGGGGCTGCGGCGACGGCCGCGCTCGAAGGCGGTGGAGGCCATCAGTGCAGCTCCCTGCGATAGAACAACCGGACAATGGTGAGGCCGCCGATCAGCGCCACGACACCGAGGATCACGGCGAGCGCCGAACCCAGCCCGATATTGGTGTTGATGAACAGCTGCCGGTAGATGAGCACGCTCAGCACCTGCGTGGTGTCGCCCGGCCCGCCTTGCGTCATGGCAAACACCACGTCGAACTGCAGGAAGGCATAGATCACGTTGAACACCGTGACGGTGATCAGCACCGGCCGCAGCCAGGGCAGGGTAATATTGGAAAAGCGCTGCCACCAGTTGGCGCCATCGAGCTGCGCCGCCTCGTTCAGCTCCTCGGGGAGCGTCTGGAGGCCCGCCAGCAAGAGGATGCCGGCAAAGCTCGCTTGCCGCCACACCGCCGCGATAACGGTGATCGGCAGCGCGGTGTTCGGGTCGGACAGGAACGGATGATAATCGCTGCTGACGCCGAGCATCATCAGCACGGCGTTGAGCCCGCCGACGCTGCCATCGGCAAACCACTTCCACAGGATGCCGATCACCAGCCAGGGCGTGGCCCACGGGATGATCAATAGCGCCCGGGCAAGGCCACGGCCGATAAAACGCTGGTTGAGCAGCATCGCCATGGCCAAGCCGATCACCGTCGAGAGGACGACGAAGCCGATGGAAAAGGTGAGGGTCACCTGAGCCGAGCGCCAGAACACCGGGCTCGAAAAGATGATGGTGAAATTCTCGAGGCCGACGAACGGCCCGAAGCTCGAGCCGCTCGCGGGCACGTCGTGCAGGCTATAGACGATGGTGAGCAAGGTCGGCAGGGCCAGCAGCACGATCAGGATGATCATCGCCGGCGCCACTAGCTTCAGCCCGAATGCGCGATCGGCCTTTGGTCCGAGTAGATCAGTTGCTCCGGCCATGTGCTCCCACGTCCTGTTGGTTGGTCACGATTGTGCCACCGCTCCGTGGGGCGATGGCGTGGATCGGAAAACTCGCAAGCTTCGGCTCCGTCGCCCCCCCCCGCGGCGCTACCGCTCTAGGGGAGAGGGTTGGGGTGAGGGGGCCTTGCCGCAAACGCGGAGCGTGGGAAAGGCCCCTCGCCCGGTCCTTCGGACCGACCTCTCCACCAAGGGAGAGGTGAAGTTAGAGCGTCCGCCCGCCCTGGGCGCCCTTGGCGGCGGCGGTCAGGTCCTCGACGGTCTTCGCCGGGGTGGCCTGGCCGAGCAGCAGGGCGTGGATGATGTCGCCGACCTTGGCCTGGAAATCCGGGTACCAGGGCAGGGTGCGGGCCGGCACCACGTTCGACTTGGTGGCGAAGGTGTCGGACAGCATGCCCAGATCGTAGTAGTCGGGGAACGAGGCGATCACTTCGGGGTCGGTGAAGAACCCGGCATAGGGGGCAGCGAGGCCGGCGGCCTTGGCCCACTGGTTGAACACCTTGAACTTACCCTCGGTGTCCTTCCAGCCGTAGTACTTCATCAGCTCCCAGGTCGCGAGCCGCTCCTCTTCGCTGTCGGACACGCCCATCTGCAGCACTTCGCCGATCTGCAGCGTCGAGGGACCAGCGGCGGCCGACTTGACGTTGGCCGATTGCGGACCTTCGAGCGAGCGGATCGAGGTCAGGAAGTAGTGGTGCAGCACGTAGAAGGCGGCGTTACCCTGCGCCATCTCGTTGCTCAGCTTGCCCGGATCGTCGGTCAGCAGCGACTTCGGTGCGAGGCCTTCCTGGTACATGGCCTGCCACCACTCGAATACCCCGACGGTCTTGGGGTCATCGGCGAACACCGGCTGGCCGGCATCGTCGAAGGCGGTGATCTGCTCGTTGAGCAGGTAGGTGTGGAGGTACTCTTCGCAGAATTCCTTCACCCAGTAGGCGACGTAAGGCGAGGCGACGGTCGACTGCAGCGACTTCGAGGCGTCGTAGATTTCCTTCAGCGTCGTCGGCACGGCGAGGCCGGCATCAGCAAGGAACTTCTCGTTGTAGTGCAGCATGTGCACGGCGGAGAAATACGGGGCGCTGATGATGTCGCCGGCGGCATTGACGTGACGGCCGCGGGCGCTCTCGAACATGTCGGCGATCATGTCGTCGACGCCGGGCAGGCCGTTCAGCGTCTTGGCCCAGCCCTCGTTCACGAACTTCTGCGAGTTGTAGGCGAAGTTGTAATAGAGGTCGATCTTGTCGCCACCGCGCAGGCGCGTCTGCAGCGCGGGGGTGTAGCCGAGGTTCGGGATCACCGCGACGTTGACCGCCGGGTTGCCCGCTGCTGTCCATTCGCCGACCAGCGACTTGATGGTGTCGGGCTGGAAGTCCCAGGCCAGCATGTCGAGCGTGCCGGTATAGGCGGCCCTGGCCGTCCCGGTCATGAGACCCGGCAGCAGCGTCGCCGCCAGCGCCGAGGCGCCGCCGGCCTTGAGGAAGGAGCGGCGGTTCAGCGAACCGAAGCCCCGGGTGGTGTTATTGATCGTCATAGCTTTCCCTCCTTGACGAACTAAACCGACAACACGTCGCGAGCGACGTTCGTTCTCCTGCAGTCTGGCTGCAGGCATTCGGGTTCGGCCCGACGAACCCGACATTTCGACATGCTCAGCAGAGCCACCTGGCCCGGCCGATCGGCAGGCGAGGCGCTTCCCTGTTGCCTCGCTGCCTGTCGTCAGATCGCAACGTTATGACGGCTGCAATCATATATCAATACGACTTTTCGCATATGAAAAGTCTGCGGTCAGCGCAGTGTTTTCATAACGATTTCAGCGGTTTCGAGCGTCCGATCGATATCGGCTTCGGTGTGGGCGGCGCTGATGTGGTTGCGCTTGATCGGCATCGGCAGCATGAAAATGCCGCGCGCGCACATGCCCTCCCGGAAGGCGAGATCGCGCGCCGTGTCGTTGGCGAGGAGGTCCTCGTAGCGCTCGACCTTGCCGCTCATGAAGTAAGGGGTGAACACCGAGCCGAAGCCGGCTGAGACCATCTCGATGCCGAGGCGGCCGGCGATTTCGGCAAGGCCCGAACGCATGCGGTCGCCGAGGCGGAAGGTACGCTCGTAGATCGTGCCGTCCTCGAGCGCCGCGATGGTGGCGAGCGCCGCGGCGGAACCGACCGGATGGCCGTTATAGGTGCCGCCGACGAACACCTTGCCGCCCGGCGCGGTGGAGAACTGCAGCATCAGCTCGCGCTTTCCCGCGATGATGGCGCAGGGGTAGCCATTGGCGATGGCCTTGGCGAAGGTGCTGATGTCGGGTTTTACCCCGAGCACCGACTGGTAGCCGCCGAGCCCGTGACGGAAGCCGGTGATCACCTCGTCGAACACCAGCACGATGCCATGCTGGTCGCAGAGCCGCCGCAGCCCCTCGACGAAATCCTGCCGCGGCAGCACGCAGCCGATATTGTGCGGGATCGCTTCCATGAAGATGGCGGCGATCTGACCGGGGTGATCGAGGATCGCCTGCTCGGTGGCCGCAAGATCGTTGAACGGCACGATGATGGTGTTGTCGATGGCGTCGGCGAGCTGGCCGGCGCTGCCCGGGTCCTTCTTGCCGATCTTGTCGGCCGGGCTCGCAATGTTCATCAGCAGGTAGTCGTGCCAGCCGTGGAAGGTGCCCTGGAACTTGATCAGCTTCTCGCGGCCGGTGACGCCGCGGGCCAGGCGCACCGCCATGTAGGTGGCTTCCGAGCCCGAGGAGAAGGCGAGCGCCATCTCGGCCGAGGGCACGTGCTGCACCACCTTTTCGGCCAGTGCGATTTCCTGCTCGGTGATGCCGACGCCGACCATGTCGGGGCCGGTCAGCGCCTTGGCGACCGCGGCATTCACTGCGGGGTCGTTATGGCCGAGGACGATCGGGCCGAAGGCGGCGTGGTAGTCGAGATAGGTATTGCCGTCGACGTCGCGGATCTGGGCGCCCTCCGCCCACTCCCAGGCGTAAGGCTGGCTCAGCCGGCGCGTCGCGGAGTTGACGCCGCCGGGAATGACCCGGGTGGCGCGTTCGGTAATGCTCTTGGACTTTTCGATGTGCATAGGGATACCGGTCTTAGGAGAGGCCGAGCAGCGTGAGGCTGTCGCGGTGGATGATCTGTTCGATCTTGTCGGCGGGGACGCGCGGCAGCGCCGTGCCCTCGACGATGGCGTTGACGGTGCGCAGCGCATGCAGCGTTTCGGCCGGGGTGGTGATCGGGTAGTCCGAGGCGAACAGGAGCTTGTCGAGCACGTTCCACTCGGTGGCTTTGATCATCCCCTCGTAGAAGGTGTAGGGCCGGTAGAGCAGGCCGGAGACGTCGGCATAGACGTTGGGATGCTTGCGGATCACCACCGCGGTATCGACTGTCCAGGGGTGGCCCATATGGGCCATGATGATCTTGAGGTTCGGGTAGCGCATGGCGATCTCGTCGACCACCAGCGGGTGGGCGTACTTGATCGGCGCGGTGCGCACCGGCGACGTGCCGATGTGAAACAGGATCGGCAGCCCGTGCCGCTCGGCCTCGCGGTAGATGGCGAGGGCCCGGCTCTCCAGCGGCTCGAACACCTGGTAATTGGCGCCCATCTTGATGCCCTTGAGGCCCAGATCGGTGCGTGAGCGCTCGATCTCCTCCAGCGCCTTGGGATCGTGGGGATGCACCGACATGAAGCCGATCAGCCGATCGGGATGCGCCAGGGCGAAGGCCGAGGTGGCGTCGTTGACGCCGATCGCCACGTCCCCCGGCTCGTTGAAGCCGTTGACGCCGCCGGTGATCTCGCCGGGCGACCAGGCCACGCCGAAGACGATCGACTTGTCGGCCGGCTTTTGCGCCTCGAGGAAATCGTTCCAGCTATAGACCGAATCCACCGAGCGGTCGGGCCGCCAGGTGTGGTGCAGGCGCCGGTGTTCCGGCGGTACGGCATGGCGGAACTGCGGGGTATGCGAGTGGACGTCGATGATCATGGAGCGGTGACTTTCTGGGGGGCGCCGAGTTCTTCGGAGATGGATGCGGCACAGGCCTCGACGGCCTGTGCGAGTTCGCCGAGGCCATCCTGGGTGACGCGCGTAGTGGGGCCGGAAATGCTGACGGCGGCGATGACTGTGCCGGAATGATCGCGGATCGGGGCGGCAACGCAGCGCAGCCCCTGCTCGATCTCCTCGTCGTCGATGGCGTAGCCGCGCTGGCGGATCTCGACGATCTGTTCGGCGAGGCGCTGGGGGTCGGTGATGGTATGCGGGGTGTGCGGCTCGAAGCGCATCCGCGCCAGCAGCTGCTGACGAACCGGCTCATCCTGGAAGGCAAGCAGCGCCTTGCCGACGCCGCTGCAATGCAGCGGATCGAGGAAGCCGACAAAGCTCGCCATACGCATCGAGCGCGAGGCATCGAGCTTGTCGATGCAGAGCGCGTGGTCCTCGCTGAGGATCGACAGGTGCACGGTTTCGCCGGTCGCGGCGACGAGGCTCTCGAGATGCGGCCGGGCCGAACGGCGCAGGTCGAGATCGCCCATTGCCCGTGCGCCGATCACCAGTGAGAGCATGCCGAGCCGATAGGTCTGGCTCTGCTCGTCGCGATCCAGGAGCCGCCGGGCCGTCAGTGTCGCAAGGATGCGGAACACCGTGCTCTTGGGCAGGCCGGTATCGGCAACGACCCCGTCAACCGTCAGTACGCCGTTCTTGGCTGCCACCGCAGCGAGAATGTCGACGGCTCGATCGACGGAGCGAATGGCGTAGCGATCGTCTGAAGAATTCACTAGATGAACTCACAGTTTGGATAGTGAACTGAGTACAGCTGGAATTCTGAACGAGGTCAAGCCCTCCGCTTGGGGAGCGGAGGGCGAGGGATTTGTGACGAACTGAGAGGGGGCAGGTGCGGCGGACTTCGACCGCCGGGCCCGCATGTCGGAAGCTGTTTGGCTAGTTCCCGGCGACCAGTTCCAGCGCCGGCGGGAGCCGCAACGTGATGTCGTTCTGGTCGATCGGGGGGCGGTTGGCGTGACGGACGGCCGACTGGATCAGCGCGCCATACTCCCCGAGTTGGATGTAGGGCTGGCTGGCGAGCCAGGCCTGATCGAAGGCGGCGATGGCGAACTGGCCGCGGTGGAGTTCGACCAGCGGCTTTGCCGCGGGGAGCAAGGCGAGCAGTTGTGGCCAGTCGATGACACCCTTGCCGACGGGGCAGAGGTGGCGGCGAAGGCCGGCGTCGCCTTCGAAGCTCAGGGTGGCGTCGTCGATATGGACCTGTGACACATGCGGGGCCAGCCGGCGAGCGGCGGCGAGCGGCTCTTCGAGGCGGACGAGCATGTTGGCGGGGTCGTAGGAGATGCCGAGGGCGTCGGGGCCGACGCGTTCGACCAGCTCGAGGCACTCGTAGGAGGTGATCTCCTCGTGGGTCTTCACCAGGGCGCGCATGCCGAGATCGGCGAGCGCGGGTCTAAGCCCGATGAGCAGCGCTGCGACGGCATCGAGCTGGGTGGGCCAGTCTCTGGCGCGGTCCTCGAGCGTGCCGATGGTGAAGAACATTTCCCGCATACCGAGGGTAGCGCCAGTTTCGAGGAGGCGCCGCACGCCCAGCGCGAGGTCGCCGTCGCCGAGCTGCAGCTCACGGGCGTGGCGGTCGAGGCGCAGCGGGTTGAGCCAGTCGAGGCTGGCGGCAATGGCGATGCCGAGACTGTCGGCTTCGGCTTTCAGCCCGCGCAGCACGGCAGGGTCAAGCGTCGGGCTCAGTTCGAACAGGCTGTAGAAGGTGACTTCGCTGGCGCCCAGCGCCGCGGCTTTGGTGATGGCGTCCAGCGGATCGTTGCCGGCGTCCGGGATGCTGCCGCGCATGAGGGAGAACATCGCAAAACTCCTAGTCGATCTGGAAGATGCCGCGGGGGAACTGGGTCAGCCATTCGGCCCCGGTTTCGGTTACCAGCGCGACATCGCCGGCGCAGACATGGCCGAGGCCGGGCAGGGTGAAATTGGGGTGGATCTCAAACACCATGCCCGGTCGCAGCAGCGGACCGGCGGCGTCGCGGCTCCGATCGCGGCGTGGCGATAGCGCTTCGGCGAGACCAGGTTCGCTGTAGTCGAGGCCGAGGCCGTGACAGGACTGGAAACGGAAGGGGTCGCTGTCGCGAGTATAGGGGCAGAGCCCGTCGATCCTGGCTTCGAGCAGGTCGACCAGTTCATGCACCGGGCGGCCGGGAACAAGGGCGGCCAGCGCTGCATCCTGCATGTCGATGAGGCGTGCCGCAGCGTCGGCCAGTTCGGGCGCGGGTCTGCCGCGGCTGCCGATGCGCAGGCCCTGGGCGAAGTAACCCTCGTAGGAGACCATGGTGCCAAGCTGCACGCGATCGCCCGGAGCGATGGTCGGCGGCAGTTCGAACATCTCGAAATAGGTCACCGGTGGTTCCGGGCCGGTGGACAGCCAGAGCCGTGAGACGTCGGCGCCAAGGGCACGGCCGGCATGCTCGACTTCGGCCATCAGGCGGGCCGGGGTGGCCCCGGGCTCGGCGGCATAGGCGAAGGCACGAGCCAGCATGGCGTCGGAAATCTCCGCGGCGCGGCTGTGCAGGGCGGTTTCGGCGGGGTCGCGGTCGAGACGCATGGCCTGCAGGATCGGATCGATCGGAACCACGCGGGGGAAGGATGAGGCGAAGGTGGCGGCAAGTTTCGCGGTCATCTCGTCGGCCCCGGCGACACCGACGCGCCAGCGGTTGGCATGGGCGATGGCCGCGGCGCGAGCGACGAGGCCCGCCGGTCCGGCGGTCTCGACTTCATAGAGGCCGCCGACCCGGGTGGTGAACAGCCGGGCCTCGTTCTTGCCGGGGGCAATGATCACCGCGTCGGCCGGAGTGATCACCAGCATCGAGGGCGCCCACATCGGGGTGAAGTTGGTGAACCAGCCGACATTGCCACTCGATTGGGTGGCGGCGGCAAGGCCGCGCGGAGCCGAGAAGGCAACGATGGCGTCGAGGCCATGGCGCTGCAGCAGCTCGCGGCCGGCGCTTAGCCGTTGTTCAAGCAGGGCAATCGGGAGGGCGGTGGTCATGGCTCGTCCACAGGGTGAGTGAGGCGGCTCAGTGCCGCTTGACAATACGTTCGGGATGGTTCGATATCAGACTGTAAAGAAAGTTACCAGACAGTCTCAAATGGACATGCAGATCCTCTCCGGCAGCCCCCGGTTGCTGCGCAACCTCAACGAGAAAGCAGTGCTGCAGCGCCTGCTCTCCGAGGGGTCGCTGACGCGCATGGAGCTCGAGGCCTTTACCGGGCTGTCCAAGCCGGCAATGTCCGATCTGCTGCGCCGGCTGGAATCCGCGAACCTTATCCGTCGCGACGGAGAGAAGGCCGGCACGTATGGCCCCAAAGCAGGCCTGTGGAGCCTCCAACCACGCTCCGGCTTCGTCGCAGGCATCGATGTCGGCTCGCACGGCATCGATGCCGCCATTTCCGATATTACCGGCAACACCATTGCCAGCTTCCGGCACGCCGCCGAGCCGGGTGATCGCTACGACGCGCATGAGCGGCTGACCTCGGTGCTCGAAAGCGTCACCCGGGAAGCCGGGATCACGGTGCGCGAGATCGACCAGTTGGTGGTGGGCCTGCCGGGTATCGTCGACGTACGAGCGGGGAACCTGCGCAAGGGCCAGCAGCTCCCCAACTGGGAGGGCTATCACATCCCCGAAGCGATCGAGGGCGTGCTGGGGCACCGCCATGTGCTGATCGAGAACGACGTGAATCTCGTCGCCATCGAGGAGATGGCGTGCGGCGCCGCCAATGGCGTGCAATCGTTCATCCTGTTCTGGGTGGGCGACGGCGTCGGCGCCGGCGTGGTGATCGGCGGACGGCTGATTCACGGCTCGACCGGCACCGCCGGCGAACTCGGTGGCGCCATGGTGCCCGACCGGATGGCGAGGCCCGGCGAACCGGTGCAGATGGCGCTGGTCGAAGCGCTGCTCGACGTGCCGGCAATCGACGCGCTGGTCGCCTCCCATGGCTTGCGCGGCGACGGCAGTGTCGAGGCGGTCAGGCAGGCAGCGCTCAGCGACAAGCATCCGAAATTCTTTGCCGAGCTCGGCTATCGGGTCGCTGCGGCGCTGACCGGCGCGATCGGCATCCTCGATCCGGAAATGGTGGTGTTGGGCGGGGCCATCGGCCGCGCCGGAGGACGGGCGCTGGCGGACAGCGTCGCCGATATCCTCAAGACCCTGCCGATCGCCATTCCACAGATTGTCCCGACCGCGGTGAGCAGCAATGCCGTGCGGGCGGGGGCCGTAGAACTCGCGCTCGAGCATGCTCGAGAACGTGTGTTCACGGGAGGCAGCGCGGCACGCGGCCTCCCGTGAGGAGATTGGACCACTTGATGAGAAGCACCCATTCCCCGGAGACGATTATGCATACCAATTCAGTGCCTAAGAAGCCCTCCCCGGGCTTGATCGGACGTTTGCGCACAAGCCTTCGCGCCCTGGCGCTTGGGGCGCTGGCCAGCGTATCCGCCTTCGCCGTCACCGCTCCGGCGCTTGCCGAAGTCCCGCTCGACCAGTTGGTCCGCATCGTGGCCGAAGGCGGCAACAGCTTTACCCGCACCTTCAACCCGTTCTCGCCTACGGCGCGCTGGGTCAGCACGCGTACCATGTACGAGCCGCTGATGATCCAGAACTATGCCACCGGCAAGCTCGATCCGTGGCTGGCGACGGCCTACGAATGGTCGGCCGATGCGCTGACCCTGACGGTGACGCTGCGCGACGACGTCAAATGGTCGGATGGCCAGCCGTTCAGCGCCGACGACGTCAAGTTCACCTTCGAGCTGATGAAAGCCAATCCGGGCCTGATCGGGCCGGCGGCCGGCGCCTTCGGGCAGTATCTTGCGTCGGTCGAAGCGGTTGACGCAAAGACGGTGAAGTTCACCTTCTCCTCGACCTATACGCCCGGCCTCTATTCGCTGGTCGACCAGTTCATCGTGCCGCAGCACGTCTGGAAGGACGTTGCCGACCCGGTGACCTTCGAGAACCCAGATCCGGTCGGCACCGGCCCCTTCACCACCATCGATGCCTTTGGCACCGATCGCTACCAGGTGACCAAGAACCCGAACTACTGGCAGCCGCTCAACATCGAGGGCGTGTTCGTCCAGGGCTTTAACGGCAACGACCAGGTCAGCGCCGCGACACTCTCGGGCAACCTCGATTGGGGTGGGCTGGTGCCCGACCCGGATGTGACGTTCGTGCCGCTCGACCCCGAGCATTTCGGCTATTGGTGGCCGCGCACCTCGGTGGTGCTGCTGCTCGCCAATACCACCGACGGCGCGCTGGGCGACCCGGTGGTGCGCAAGGCCATGAGCATGGCGCTCGATCGGCAGCGGATGATCAATACCGGTGTGTGGGGCAAGTCGGTTGCCGCCAATGCCACCGGCCTGCCGGAAGCGCCGTTCAAGGATTGGCTCGACCCCAAGGTGATCGCCGACGGCGCGTCCTGGGTCAGCATCGACCCCGATGCCGCCAACAAGATGCTGGACGATGCCGGCTACGCCAAGGGCGCCGACGGGGTTCGCGTCGGCAAGGACGGCAAGCCATTGAAGTACGACATCATCGTGCCCTCGGGCTGGAACGACTGGGTGTCGGCCTGCCAGATCGTCGCCGAGAACCTGAAGGATATCGGCATCGATGTGACGCTCCGCACCACCACGGCGGACAGCTGGACCAACTCGACCTTCACCGGCCAGTTCCAGCTTTCGCTCGGCACGGCGCAGCGCACCGCGACGCCGTTCGAGTTCTATCGCAACAACATGGCGACCACGTCGGTGAAGCCGGTTGGTGAAGCCTCGCCGAACAACCAGCAGCGCTATGGCGACCCCAAGGTCGATGAGCTCCTGGCCAAGTTCGCCGGCTCGACCGATGCCGCCGAGCAGAAGGCGATCATCGCCGAGCTCGAAGGCATGTTCTCGGCCGCCGCGCCTGCCATCCCGCTCTACGAGCAGCCCGACTGGGGGCTCTACAACACCCGTCGCTTCACCGGCTTCCCCAACGAGCAGGACCCCTATGCGCCGCTCAGCCTGCAGATGACCAATGGTCCGCTGCTGGTCTGGCCGCACCTGGCCCGCCGCGCCGACTAACGCGCCGCACGTCTCTACTACGTGACACGGAGCTCCCGCCCTGGCGGGTGGGAGCCTCCTTTTACCCGGAGCCCGCCGATGTACTACATTGCGAAGCGCTTGGCGTTCTATGTGCTGGCAGCGTTCGTCGCCATCACCGTCAACTTCTTCCTGCCGCGGCTGACCCCGGGCGATCCGGCGTCGACCATCGTCGCCACCTACTCGACGTCGCTCAACGCCGAGTCTCTTGCTGCGCTGAAGGCGGCCTACGGGCTCACCGACGAGCCGCTGCTGCAGCAATATGTGACCTATCTCGGCAATGTGCTGCGCGGCGATTTCGGCCGTTCGCTCTCCAATTTCCCAGCGCCGGTGATGGCAGTGATCGGGGCCGGGTTCGGCTGGTCGATCCTGCTCGGTCTCACCTCGGTGCTGCTCAGTTTCGTGCTCGGCTCGGTGCTCGGCGCCATCGCAGCGTGGCGGCGCGGCGGCTGGTTCGACCGGCTGACCCCGCCGGTGCTGCTGTTCCTCGGCTCGTTCCCGTATTTCTTCCTGGCGTTGCTGCTGTTCTACATCTTCTGCTTCAAGCTCGGCTGGTTCCCGATGGGCAATGCCTATTCGAGCGTCAACCCGCCGGCGCTGAACCTCGCTGGGATCGGCGACATCCTGATGCACCTGATCGCGCCGGCCTTCACCATTGTGCTGGTGTCGCTCGGGCCGTGGACGCTCAACATGCGCAACGCCATGATCGGCGTGCTCAGCGAGGATTACCTGACGCTGGCCGAGGCCAAGGGGCTTAAGCCGCGCCGGGTGCTGCTGTCGCATGCGGTGCGCACGGCGCTGCTGCCCAACATCACGGCGCTCGGCGCCGCGGTGGGGGCGGTGTTCTCGGGGCAGTTGCTGACCGAAATCGTCTTCACCTATCCCGGCCTCGGCTATGCGCTGATGCGCGCCGTCAGCGCCGTCGACTATCCGCTGATGCAGGCGCTGTTCCTCATCATCACCCTGTCGGTGCTGGCGGCGAACTTCTTCGTCGACACGCTCTACGTGCTGCTCGATCCGCGGGTGCGGACGGGCGGGGAGGCTTAGATGTCGCTCAGCGAAACTTTTGGCGCCAAGGCGCGCCGCCAACTCCTCGGCTCGATCCCGGTCACGGTGGGGCTGGTTATCCTCGGCGCGCTTGTGGCGGCCAGCGTGCTGGCGCAGGTGCTGGCGCCCTATAACCCGAAGCGCGCCACCGGCGGCATCAACGAACCGCCGTCGCTTACCCACCTGTTCGGCACCACCGGGCAGGGCCAGGATGTATTGAGCCAGTTCCTTTATGGCGGGCAGAACACGCTGTGGGTGGCCTTTTCCATCGCCGTGCTGACGACGCTGCTGGCATTGATCGTGGCGCTCACCGCCGCCTATTTCCGCGGCTGGGTCGACGACGTGCTGACCCTCGTCACCAATGTCTTCCTCGTCATCCCCGGCCTGCCGCTGGTGGTGGTGCTGGCGGCCTTCCTGCCGCCCGGCCCGCTGACCATGATCATGGTGCTGACCATTACCGGCTGGGCCTTCGGGGCACGCTTGTTCCGCTCGCAGGCCCTGAGCCTCAGGGAGCGCGAGTTCATCGCCGCTGCCGAAGACGTGGGCGAGAGCCGCTGGCGCATCGTCGCTGTCGAACTCCTCCCCAATATGGGTTCGGTGGTCGCCGCCTATTTCGTCAACCAGGTGATCTTCGCCATCACCGCGCAGGCCTCGCTCGAGTTCCTCGGGCTCGGCGATGGCGGGCAGATCACCTGGGGCTCGATGCTGTTCTGGGCGCAGAACAGTTCCGCGCTGATCCGCGGCGCCTGGTGGACTTTCGTCGTCCCCGGCATGGCGATCGCGCTCACCGCCTTCTCGTTGGCGCTGATCAACAATGCCGTCGACGAGATCGGCAACCCGCGGCTCCGCGCCGACCGGCTGCTGCGAAAGGCCGGCGTCAGGAAACCGAGCGCCACGCTCATGACCCCGGTGAAGCGCGATGCTTGATCTTCCTGCTCTCGATATCGTCGACCTCTCGGTTGGTTATGCCGGCGAGAACGGCATTATCCCGGCAGTCGACCGGATCTCGTTCAGCATCGCCGCCGGTGAGTTCATGGGGCTCGCCGGAGAATCCGGCTGCGGCAAGTCAACGATCGCGCAGTCGATCCTGAGGCTGCTGCGCGCCCCGGGGATCATCACCGGCGGCGAGATCCGCGTGGCCGGCAACGACATGCTGTCGAGCAACGATGATGCGGTGCGGGCGCTGCGCTGGCGCACTGCCTCGATCGTGCTGCAGAACTCGCTGACCTCGCTCAATCCGGTGAAGCGGATCGAGTGGCAGTTGCGGGAAGCGCTGAACCGCGGCGGCGCGGGGGTGAGACGAACCCCGGCCGAGCTGCTGCAGATGGTCGATATCGACCCGAAACGGTTGCGCGCCTTCCCGCACGAGCTCTCCGGCGGGCAGCGGCAGCGCGTGGTGATCGCCATGGCGCTGGCGCTCGAACCCAAGCTGATCATCCTCGACGAGCCGACCACGGCGCTCGATGTGATCGTGCAGCAGGAGATCTTCGTCACGGTGAAGGCGCTGCAGCGGCAGATGGGTTTTGCCGTGTTGCTGATCACCCACGACCTGCCGCTGCTGTTCGAAGTGGCCGACCGCATCGCGGTGATGAAGGACGGCAAGATCGTCGAGACGGCGCCGGTGGCAGAGTTCCGGCAGCACCAGGAGCACCCCTATTCGAAGGCGTTGCTGAGTGCGACGCCGAGGGTGGATTTCGCCGCGCCGCAGGTGCTGCGGCCGAAAACGGTGGCGCATCCGGTGCTGGAGACGGCGCATCTCACCAAGGCTTATGGCACCAACCCGCTCACCGGACGCTCGGCGCTGGTGGCGGTGAACGATGTATCGTTCCGGCTGGCGTCGGGCGAGATCGTGGCGCTGGTCGGCGCCTCGGGCAGCGGTAAGTCGACGTTCGGGCGCATCGTCACCGGCCTCACCCGCGCCAGCTCGGGCGATGTGCTGGTCGATGGCCGCACCCCGGTGCCGGTGTCGCGCCGTCGTCCGCACCAGCCGCGCGCCGCGCAGATGGTGTTCCAGGATGTCTATGGTTCGCTCAACCCGCTGCACACCATCGGCCACCACCTGCGACGGGCGGTGATCTCGGCACCCGGCGGAGACAAGGCCGATGTCGAGGGCCGGGTGGCGGCGCTCCTGACCGAGGTCGGGCTGCTGCCGACCGCCAGCTATCTCGACCGGCGGCCGCACGAGCTGTCGGGCGGGCAGCGCCAGCGCGTCGGCCTCGCCCGGGCGCTTGCCGCTTCGCCAAAGCTGCTGGTGGCGGACGAGCCGGTGTCGATGCTCGATGTGTCGATCCGGCGCGACATCCTCAACCTGATCGCCCGCCTCCGCGACGAGCAGGGGGTCGCCGTCCTCTACATCACCCATGACGTGGTCAGCGCCGGCTACATCGCCGACCGCATCGCGGTGATGCATCGCGGTCAGCTGGTCGAGGAAGGGCCGGCCAAGGCCGTCCTCGCCAACCCGCAGCATGCCTACACGCGCCAGCTCATCGCCGCCGTGCCAGGCGGTATCGGGCTCGAAACTAATCCCAGCGCTAACCCGGTTCCCGCATCATGACAGTGACTCACGTCCCCGAAATCCGCGTCGGCATCGACGGGCGGAAGTTTCCCCGTGCCAACGAACTCGGTCCGATAAAGCTGCTCGAACGCTGTGCCGAGCTCGGCCATGCCGGGGTGTTCTTCCGCACTGTGCTCGACGTCTCGCCGACGCTCGACCGGGGCTTCCTCAACACCGTGAAGCAGCGGGCCGACGAACTCGGGCTCTACCTCGAAATGGGGCTGGGCAAGATCAACCCCTACAACACGCCCGAGGCGCCGGAAGTCCGCGATGTCGGCAAGGGCGACTACCTGCTCGGCATGACCCGGATGATCGAGGCGACGACAGCCATCGGCTGCACGGCGCTCTGGGGCGATACCGCCAATTACCAGCGGCACGACTGGGGCCTCCACGCCATCGACCGCTACCGCACCGATGTCGACTGGCCCGACCAGCTCGAGGCGACGCGGAAGTTCCTCTTGAAGCTGAATCCGGTGCTGAGGGATCGCGGCGCCACCATTGCGGTCGAGACGCATGAGGAGATCACCACGGCGGAGATCGTGCGGCTGATCGAACAGGTCGGTGCCGACACGCTGGGGGTGACGCTCGACCTCGCCAATGTGGTGGTGCGCGGCGAAGACCCGGTGGCGGCGACGCGGCGGGTCGCGCCCTATGTGAAAAAGACCCATATGCGCGACATCGTGCTGTTCGCCCGCCCGCTGGGGCTGGAGCGGCAGACGCGCGCCTGCGGCGACGGGGTGATCGACTGGCAGGCGGTGCTCGGCGCGCTGTTTGCGGCCGGCAGCTTTCCCAACTTCACCATCGAGAATGTCTGGGGTTCGGACAAGAACCAGATCCCGCTGTTCGATCCGGATTGGCAGGCCCGCCAGCCGGATGCCGAGATGGGCGAGATCCTCGAGCTGATCCGCCTGTCGCGGCTGTTCGAGGACGGCGTCGCCAACGGCAGCATGATCGCCCCCGACGACTACTTCTCCCCCAATCCCGATCTCGACGAACTCGAAGGGTTCGTCACGCGCAGTGGCGCGACCCTCAAGGCGGCAGCCGATGCGCTGCGCATGACCGTTTCAAAGGAGTAAGCCGCAAATGAATTATCCGCTCAAAGTGCTCGTCGTCGAAGCCCATCCCGACGAGGCGGAAATGTACTCCGGCGGCACGATGCGGCTGCTTGCCGACAAAGGGGCGGCCGTGAAGTTCATGTCGCTCACCAATGGCGATGCCGGCCACTATCAGATGGATCGGGTACCGCTGCAGCGCCGCCGCGCCCGCGAGGCCTATACCGCCGCCCGCCACCTCGGAGTGCTCGACTACGAGATCCTCGATATCCACGATGGCGAGCTGGTGCCGGACCTCTCGCTGCGCACCGCGGTGATCTCGGCGATCCGCCGCTGGCAGGCCGATATCGTCATCACCTTCCATGACGATTGCCCCGGCCATCTCGACAACCGTTCGGCCGGCCGCGCGGTGCGCGAAGCCTCGGGCTTCTGCACCAACGGCAATATCGTGCCTGAGGTGCCGCCGCTGGCCGATGCGCCGATCTGCCTGAAGATGACCGACTACGGCGCCATCGACGTGCACAAGCATGACGTGGTGGTGGATGTCGGCGCCTCGATCGACGCCAAGCTCAAGGCCTGCGCCGCGCATGCGACGCAGTTCTACGAGTTCGCGCCGTTCGAGCGGGGTTTTCTGAACGAGGCGCCGGTGATTGGCGATTGGGCCGCCGAGCGGGCGTTCATCCTGAAATACTGGCCGGAGTTCATGTACACCCAGCCGGGAATGGCAGGGGCTGGCGAGTTCGCCGAGAGCTTCCAGCTGGCGGATTACGGGCGGAAGGTGACTGCGAAAGAGGTGTCGGCGCTGCTTGGAGTCTGACGGCTGTGATCGCCGACCTCTATATCCGCAACGCCCATGTCGTTACCGAGGAGCGCGAGTTCCTCGGCGGCGTCACCGTAGCGTACGGGCGCATTGCCGAGGTGGTGGAGGGCGACCCTTCAACTGCGGCGCACGACAGCATCGATGCCACCGGCTTGTTGCTGCTGCCCGGACTTGTCGATGCGCATGTGCACTTCTCCGAGCCGGGACGTGGGCACTGGGAAGGGTTTGAAACTGGTAGCCGGGCGGCGGCGGCGGGCGGCATTACCAGCTTCGTCGAGATGCCGCTGAACGCCCACCCACCGACCACCGATGCGGCCTCGCTGGCGCTGAAGCAGGCCGCGGCGGCGGTCAGCCTTGTCGACTATGCGCTGTGGGGTGGGCTGGTCGACGACAACCTCGAGCACCTTGCCGACCTGCAGCGGGGTGGGGTGGTCGGCTACAAGGCATTCATGGTGACGGCGACCGATTTCGCCCGTTCCGACCGCCGTATCCTCAGGGCCGGTATGGAGCAGATCGCCAAGTTCGGCTCCTTCCTCGCGGTGCATGCCGAGGACGAGGCCATGACGCTGCGGCTTACGGCGGAACTGCGAGCCCAGGGGCGGCGTGATCGTTTCGCCTGGGGCGAGAGCCGACCGATCGCGGCGGAACTCGCGGCCATCGATGAGGCCATCGCCCTGGCCGACGCCACCGGCGCGCGGCTGCACATCGTGCATGTTTCGTGCGCTGCCGGCATCGACCGGATCAGCGCCGCCAAGGCGCGCGGCATAAAGGTGACGGCGGAGACCTGTCCGCACTACCTCTGCTTCGACGAGACCGACCTGGTCCGCCTCGGGCCGGTGGCCAAATGTGCGCCGCCGCTCCGTACGCCGGGCGAACGGGAGCGCTTGTGGGATCGGGTGCTGGCGGGGGGCATCGACGTCATCGCGTCGGATCATTCGCCCTGCCTGTGGGAGGAAAAGACCGCAGGCGATGACGATATCTTCGCCGCCTGGGGTGGCATTTCGGGGCTGCAGTCGACGTTGCCGGCGCTCCTCACCGAGGGCGTGCAGCGCCGTGGCCTGAAGCTCACGGAGCTGGTGAGGATGACGAGCGCGGCGCCGGCCCGGTTGTTCGGCCTCGGCGATCGCAAGGGGCGGCTGGCGGTGGGCGCCGATGCCGACCTGGTGCTGGTCGATCCGCAGGCGGGGTTCACGCTCCAAGCCAAAGACCTGCTCTATCGCAACCCGCACAGCGCCTATGTTGGCGCTCGGTTCACCGGCAGCGTCATCCGAACGATCAGTCGTGGGCTGAGCGTCTACGAGGATGGGCGCATCGTCGGCTCGTCCGGGCATGGCCGGCGCCTCGATGGAGGCGGCGGCGCGGCGCTATCCAGTCGCTAGCTCTCGACCACCAATAACTGCCAGACCGCCAGCGGTGGTAGCGCGGCTGCTGCAAAGTCCCCGTCGCGTTCGACCTGCACCTCCACCAGCCGCCCCAAGCCATCCGGATCGGCAACCCGCACCCTCGGCGTCCTCGTGCCCGACAAGCGGAAGCGCAGCGTTGCCGTGCCCGGGTCGGCGGGCACTTCCCGCGCCGCATCCCACAGCGTGTCGGTCTGACCCACGAGGTTGATCAAATGCACGACCAACCGGTCGCCGTCAGCGACGATGCGGCGCCAGACCCTCCCAGCGGTGGCGGTCTCGCTGAGGGCGGCGTCGGCGAAGCTGACGTCGATCTCGTTGTTGTAGGCGCCGGCATGGGAGTTGGTGACGTCGGTCAGCGCTGGCGGCAGCAGCAGTTCGTCGTGGGTGACGAGGAAATCGTACCAGCGCTTCAGCAGCGCTGCGGTCGACGGTTCCATGGTGTGGTTGCGGACATAGTATGGGTCGCAGAGCAGGCGGTCGGCTTCGCCGGCCAGCAGCTGGGTGGCGCCGTGCGAGTGGAGCGTCGCCATGGTCAGCGCGGTAGCGCGGTCGGCGGCTGCCGTCGGGGCGCTGTCGTAGATGTGCTGGTAGGCGGCCAGCACCACCGGCTTGCCGTTGCCGAAGGCGCGGGCCCGGGTAACCGTGTCGGCGAGGTGCTGCAGCGTCAGCTGCGGCGCCCAGGGCTCGATATAGACGGCGTCCTGCCGGATTGCCGCGGTGCGGCGGGTGGGGAAGTCGTTGACGTTGTTGAAGACCAGATGCGCCTCGGGCAGCGCGTCGCGGACCGCCTCGATGAGCGTAACGAACGAGGCGCCGACATCGACGGCAGCGCCATCGGCTCGCTTGGCCTGCTTGGGGTAGCCGTACTGGTCGAGATGGTAGCCATCGAAACCGAGGGCCGTGGTGGAGGCCCTTAGATCGGCAGTGAAATGCTGGAGCCAGTCGGGCGCGGCGGGATCAAGGATGAACAGGAAATCGCCCAGCCCATAGGGCGTGCCGGTACCGGTGAGCAGCGCCCGGTGCTGCCAGCGATCCCATTCCTTGGGTCCGACTGCGTAGACGGCGGCATAGCCGAGGGCACGCGAGCCAGCCTGCTGTACGGCACCGACCAGGGTCCGAACGGTCGCCAGCGAGATCGGCTGATCGAGCGCGTCGCGATACTCGTCACCACCCCCCATGAGGTCGGCGTGCCGATAGGCCCAGTCGTAGAACTGCACGCCGTTGAGGTGCAGGCGACGGACCGTGTCGGTGAGGCCGGCAAAGTCCTTGTCTGGCGCGTAGCTGGCGACAAAGCCATAGCGCAGGCGCCGACGCGGCTCGGCGGCGACCTCGATGGCGGTGGTGAGATCGCCGAGTTCGATACCGTAGCCGCCTTCGGCCAGCATCGGCAGCAGCAGGTCGCCGCCACTCCAGTCGAGCTCAGCAACCAGCTCACCGAGGTGGAACACCCGCGCCACATGGGGCGTCACCTCGCCGCGCACTTCGACGGCGATCGGCTCACCGGGGTGGAACGAGGCGCGACGCGGCAGCAGCTCGCGCGAGGGGTAGATCGACATAACGGGTTATCCCTTGACGGAGCCGGCGGTGAGGCCCTGGACGAAGTGGCGCTGGAAGGTGAGAAACACCGCGATCACCGGCAGGATGGCGATGATGGAGGCGGCGAACACCAGCCCCCATTGCGTGCCCTTGGGGCCCTGCAGCAGGGCGATGGCGATGGGCAGCGTCTGGTTTTCCGGCGTGGTGATGATGGTCAGCGCCCAGGCGAACTCGTCCCAGGTGGCGAGGAAGGTGAAGATGGTCGCCGTCGCCAGCGCCGGGCGGGCCAGCGGCAGTGCCAGGTTCCAGAAGCGCCGCCAATGGCCGGCGCCATCGATCTGCATGGCCTGGTCGAGTTCGCCCGGCAGCGCCTCAAAGAAGCCGCGGAGCAGGAAGGTGTTGAGCGCCAGGTTGCCCGCCACATAGAAGATGATCAGTCCGGGCAGGCTGTCGAGCACGCCGAAGAACTTCGCCAGGACGAATTGCGGCACGATCAGCATCATTGCCGGGATCATCAGGCCAAGCAGCAGCAGGCGGAACAGCAGCTCGCGGCCGGGGAAGCGGTAGCGCGCAAAGCCATAGGCCATCATGGCGCTGAGCAGCACGGCGAGCGCCGTCGAGAGCACCGCGACGATCAGCGAGTTGGCGAAGTAGTGGCCGAAATCGCCACGCACCAGGATGCGCTCATAGTTGGAGAGCGTCGCCGGATCGGGGATGAACTGCGGCGGCAGCTTCAGCACATATTGCTGGCCCTTGAAGCTGGTCGACAGCATGTAGAGGAACGGCGTCACCATCAGCAGCGCGCCGAACGCGAGGGTGACGAGCCGCAGGCTCCTGACCGGGTTCATCGGGCCGCCTCGGGGTTGCGGAAGAGCTTCAGTTGCAGGGCCGAGAGGGCGAAAACGAGCAGCGTCAGGATCACCGCCAAGGCTGAGCCGTAGCCGAAATCGAGGAACTCGAAGGCCTGCCGGTACATGTAGGTGAGGAGCACTTCGGTGCTGCCGCCGGGGCCACCGTTGGTCATCACCAGCACCGAGGCGAAGACGTTGAAGCCGCCGATCACCAGCATGATGGTGACGAAGATGGTGGCCGGCCAGATTGCCGGCAGAGTGACGGCGAGGAAGCGTTGCCAGCGGTTGGCGCCATCGATCACCGCTGCCTCCTCCAACTCTTTCGGCACGCCCTGCAAAGCGGCGAGGAAGATCATCATCGACCAGCCAACCCCCTTCCAGACGCCGAGGGCGCAGATGGCGACCAGCGCGGTCCAGCGATCGGCGAGCCAGGAGATCTTGTCGGTGGCGCCGAGCAGGTCATCGAGGGCGAAGTTGATCAGGCCGCGATCGGCGAACAGGTATTTGAACAGCAGCGAGACCACGACCCAGCTGGTTATCACCGGCAGGTAGTAGAGCACGCGGAACAGGGGCTGCGCCGGGCTCTTGTCCTTGAGCAGCAGTGCCACCGCGAGGCCAAGCACGATCTGCGGCGGCACGGTGAAGGCCATGTAGATGCCGCTGTTACTGAGCGCCAGCCAGAAGCGTGGGTCGTTGTAGGCCCGGATGTAGTTGTCGAGCCCGAGGAAGCTGCTGGTGGCGCCGGCCACCAGCTTCCAGTCGAAGAAGCTCATCTGAACTGCCTGCAACATCGGATAGACGATGCAGACGAGGAAGATGAGAAACCCCGGCGCGATGAACAGCACCGGAGGCAACCAGGTCCGCCAGGCCTTCATTGCTCCGCCTGCCGCGCCCGAGCGCGAGAGTTCGGCGGAGCCGGTGTGGCGGACCAGATCCGTCATCAGAGCGCGTCGCTCAACAGCGGATCGATCTGGGCGGCGGCCTTGGTCAGAGCCTCCTGCACGCTGATCTTGCCTTCGAAGGCAGGCACCAGTTCAGCGTTGAGGATGCCGTCGACCTTGGAGGAACCCGGGATGGCGAGGCGCGATTTCGCAGTCTTCAGCTGCTCGGCGAAGGGCGCGAGGAACGGCAGGATTTCCGCCTGCTTGTCGGCAAAGGCTGGGATCACGGTCATCTGGCCGGTCTTCGCCATCTCGATCTGGAACTGCTCCGACTGGGTGAAGCGGATGAACTCGAGCGCTGCCTCCTGGTTTTTCGAGGCAGTGGTGAGGACGATATCTTCGCCGCCGACGACGCTGATCGAACCGCCGGGACCTGCCGGCACCGGCGCATAGACCGGGGTGAAATCGGGGTATTGCTCGGCCCAGATGCCGGCCATCCACGGACCATCGAGGATGGTGGCGTAATTCTCCGACGGCAGGCCGTCCGAAGTGCCGGTGGCGCCCTGGTTGCCGATGATCAGGTTGGGGATCTGCCCAGCAGTGTAGAGATCGACCAGCATCTGCACGGCGGCGACGCTTTCGGGGCTGTCGAGATAGCCCGAGGCCTTGGTCAGTTCGGCATCGGTGACGTTGCCGCCGCCCGACCAGATCCACGGAAAGAGGTTCCAGCCACCCAACCCGCCATCGGCGAACACCTGGGTATCCGTGCCCTTCAGCTTTTCGGCCAGCGCCTTCAGCTCGTCGAAGGTGGCCGGCGGGGCACTGATGCCGGCAAGGTCGAGCGCCGCCTGGTTGACCACCAGCACGCGGGTGTTGGTGTCGAGCGGCAGGCCGTAATACTTGCCCTTGTAGAGGTTGGTGGCGAGCGTTCCCGGGTAGGTCGCATCGGCGAAACTCCGGAAATCCGGCATCGCGTCACTGAGCGCCACCAGCACGCCGAGATCGGCGAATTGCGGCACCCAGCCGAGATCGGCGCGCACCAGGTCGGGCAGTTCGCCGCCGGCGGCACTGGTGGTCAGCTTCTGCAGCAGCGAGTCGTAGGGCACGTCGACATACTTGATCTTGATGCCGGGATGCGCGGCCTCGAAGGCCGGGATCAGCGTGGTGTTCAGCGCGTCCTGCTGGGTCGAGTTGCCGCCATTGCCGTAGGCCCCCCAGAAGGTGACGGTGACATCCTCGGCAAGTGCCGGGAGCGCTGCGAACAGCGCCGCGCCGGCGACCAGCGACAGCAACGCGCCGCGGCGCGTCGGATAAATGGTCATGGTGATTTCCTCCTCAGCGACGGACCTTGGCTGGTCCGTTCAAATTGTTTTATGGCGGAAATAATTATGCTGTCAACGGCGATGATTGGCGGGACTGCGCCTCATATATGTTCCTTGGCAAAATAAATACGATGGAGTATGCGGGCTGTCGAGGAGAGTTCTCTATGCGGATCACCACCCCCAGATGGATGCCCGGCAATGGCGCCATGCGTGCCGTAGCGCTCGAGGTGCTGATCCATGGGCCGCTGTCGCGCAGCGAGGTGGCACGTCGGCTCGACTTGTCGCCCGGCTCGCTCACCCGGTTGTCGACGCCGCTGCTCGAATCCGGGTTGTTGGTCGAGGCCGGCGAGCAGGTCGATGGTCGGGTCGGCCGCCCCTCGCAACTGCTCGACGTGGTGCCGGCGTCGCGCCGCTTCATCGGCATGAAGCTGATGGCCGACGAGGTGGTGGGGGTAACGACGGACCTGCGCGCCAACGTGCTGTCGACGCAATCGCGCCGGCTGCCGGATCGTGCTCCCGATGCAGTGGTCGAGGTGATCGCCGAGCTGGCGCTCTCGCTCGCCGCAGGCACGCCGGAGGTGATGGCGCTCGGCATCGGTATCGGCGGTTTTCTCGGTGAGCACGGTCTGGTGCTGAGCGCGCCGTTCCTCGGCTGGGAGGATGTGCAGCTCGGCGCCATGGTGGAGGCGCGCACCGGAATCCCGACGCTGGTCGAGAACGACCTCGTCGCCTTCACCGAATACGAGCACTGGTTTGGCGCCGGCCGCGGGCTCGATCGCTTCGCCGTGGTGACGCTGGGCGCCGGGGTCGGCTACGGCCTCGTCATCCACGACGAGATCGTGCGCAATGACGAATTCGGCATCGGGTTGGTCGGACACTGGCCGCTCGACCCGTTCGGGCCGGTCTGCTCGGAAGGCCATCGTGGCTGCGCCAAGGCGGTGCTGACCGATACGGCGATTGTGCAGGCGGTGTCGCAGGCGCTGGGTCGCAGCGTCAGCTATGCCGAAGCACTCGATCTCGCCGCAGCAGGCGAGCCGGCGGCGCGCCGGGTGATCGATGATGCCGGGCGCGGGCTTGGGCGGCTGCTCGCCGCCGTCGCGAACCTCACCATGCCGCAGACGGTGATCCTTGGTGGCGAAGGGGTGCGCCTCGCCGAAGTGGCGCGCGAGGCGATCAGCCTGGGAATCGCCGCCGACCGCGACCCGCGCACCAGGCCGATCCCGCTGACCATCCGCTCGGGTGAGAATATCGAATGGTGCCGCGGTGCGGCATGTGTGGCGGTGCAGGCGTTCGTGCTGGGACGGCGCAGCGCGGAGGGGTGAGAGGTGCAAGGGGGAGGGAGGTCAAGATCGAGTTGGTGGACCCAATCGTCCGCCCAACAGCAGAACCACCTACACCCGCTTGGTCGACAGTACGTCGAACGTCCGCTCGATCGTCGCTACCGCGCGGTCGTAGTCCGCCAGCGCCAATGCAGCGATGAGCGCGTCGATGATGGCGAGCTGGGCGATGCGGCTGGTCATCGCTTCGGTGCGGAACTGGGTTTCGCGGGCGAGGGTATTGAGCACGATATCGGCGTGGCTGAGGATCGGCGATTTGCCGAAATTGGTGACCACGATAGTGGTCGCACCGGCCTCCTTGGCGAGGCGGGTGGCGGTGAGTGTCTCGATGGTCGAGCCCGAATGCGAGATGGTGAGCACGGCGACATCGGGGGTTGCGAGGGCCGCGGTGATGGCCTGCACGTGGCTGTCCACCGTAGCGCGGGAATTGATGCCGATGCGCAGGAGCCGGTAGTTGGCATCCTCGGCGATGGTGGCGGCGCTGCCGATGCCGAACACTTCGACGCGGCTCGCCTTGCGGATGGCGGCGACGGCCCGGCTCAGCTGGCCGAGATCGAGTGCCTTCTGGGTATCGTGCAGCGCCTGCAGGTCGGAGCGGAAGATCTTTTCGACGACGGTCGCGAGGTCATCGTCCGGTTCGAGATCCTCGTGGATGAACTGCACCGGCTGTACCAGGTCGCGGGCGATGGCGATCTTGACCTGCTGGAAGCCGCGGGCCCCAAGCTGCTGGCAGAGGCTGATGACGCTGCCTTCGCTGGAGCCGGAGCGCTCCGCCACTTCGGTCACCGACATATGGACGACATCGGACGCATTGGCGGTAATGAAATCGGCGATGCGTCCGGCGGTGGGCGGCAGGTTGGGCCGGAGCGCGGCGATGCGGTCGAGGATACCGGAGAGCTGGCTCGGCTCGGCGCGGTCGGTACTCATGCCGGAGCAAGCTCGCGCAGTGCCTGATCGAGGCCACCCGGCATAGCCTGCCAGAAGGTCATGCCCAGAGCCCGGGCGCCCGCGCCGTCGGTCAGGGGATTGTCGCCGATCATCACGCCTTCCTCCGGCGCGATGCCGAGCCGTTCGCAGCCGAGCCGGAACAAAGCCGGCTCGGGTTTGCCGATCACCGTATGCGGCACCGGTCCGGCGCAGGCAAGCACCGCCGCAGCCAGCGCGCCGGCTTCCGGCACCGGCTGGCCGCTGGGGCCGGGGTGGGTGGTATCGGGGCAGGCGACGTAGAGCTCCGCGCCGCGCGCCATCGCCTCGGCGGCGGCAGCGAGCTTGCCGTAGTTGAAGCGCCGGTCGCGCGCCACCAGCACCACGTCGCATTCGGGTTGGTCGACTTCGAGCCCCAGCCGCCGGGCATAGGCGCGGAGCGGGGTCGAACCCAGCACCAGCACCCGGCCACGCGGGCGGCGGCGGGCGATGGTCTCGAGCGCACAGGTGCCAGCGAGGATGATACGATTGGCCGGGATGGCGATGCCGAGGTCGGCGAAGCGGCTCATCAGCTGCGGCGGGGTATGCTCGGAATCGTTGGAGACGATGACGAAGCGGCCCTCGAGCCGGCTCAGCAGCTCGCGGGCTCCCGGCAACAGGTGCCGGCCGCTCATCAAGGTTCCGTCGAGATCGATGAGATAGCCGCGTGCGGAATGCACATTGGGCAGCAAGGCGAAACTCCCTGATTTTCGTGACGAATCTGGACTGAGCTTGTCTCAGTGTCAAGCTTCACAAATGCTGAGAAAGTTTCATGAGACTGTCACAGAGCGGCGCTATCGGTTGGGGAGCAACGAGAGGGCCGAGCCATGAAGATCGCGATCATTACCGACATCCATCATGGCCCGCAGTCGCATACCAAGGAGCCGGGCTGGGACGCCTTGCAGGTGATGCGCGACTGCATCTGGCACGCCGGCGAACAGGGCGCCGACCTGCTGCTCGACCTCGGCGATCGCATTTCCGACACCAGCCGCGAGGGTGACCGGCAGGTCGCAGCGGAAGTCGCTGCCACCTTCGCGACGTTCAACGGTCCGCGTTACCACGTGCTCGGCAATCACGACGTCGCCAACATGAGCATCGAAGACAATGAGGAGATCCTCGGTCAGTCGATGGCGAACTCGGTGGTCGATCTCGGCGAGGCGCGGTTGATCCTGTGGCAGCCGGGCGTCAAGATCACCTGGCCGGATGGTTTCCCGCATGCGGCGGCCAACCTCAACTGGCTGGTGGAGACGCTCAACGCCGATACGAAACCGGCGATCATCGCGACACACGTGCCGCTCTCGGGGCACCTGCAGGTCGGCAACTACTATTTCGAGCGCAACCCGCAATTCTCGACCTATCCTGACCATGTGACGGTGCGCGAGGCAGTCGAGGCGACCGGTAACGCGGCGCTCTGGCTTTCGGGCCATGTGCATTGGAACACCGTCACCAATGTGCGGGGGCTGCCGCACATCACCGTGCAGTCGGTGAGCGAGCGGTTCACCAGCTTCCCGCACGGCGCAGCGGCTTTCGCCATGCTGGAAATTGCCGACGGCACCTTCTCGCTCGAGGTGCATGGCCGCGACCCGTTCGCCGTTTCGATGCCGTTCCGTCGCTCCGGCGAGCGGCCGTGGATGCCGGCGCTGGCGCCGTTCACGGCGCGCGAAGTGCTGGCCAAGCGGGAGGCGGAACGTGCTTGATTTCCTCGCCCGCCGCACCCTCGGCTCGCTGGCGACGCTGATCGTCGTGGTGATCGCCGTGTTCTTCGCGACGCGGCTCTCCGGCAATGCCATGGACTACATGCTGCCGCCGGGGATCGACACCGAGACCAAGGCGGCGATGGTCAGGCATTTCGGCCTCGACCAGTCGCTGTGGACGCAGTTCTGGAACTATGTCGGCGGGCTGTTCCGCGGCGATGTCGGCATCAGCCTGTTCGAGCGCCGCTCGGTGGTGGCGATCTATGCCGAGCGACTGCCCAACACCGTGATGCTGTTCAGCTATGCACTGATCCTGTCCGTGGCGCTCGGCGTGCCGCTTGGTATTGCCGCGGCGCTCAACCGCCGCAACCCGCTCGGCTCGGCGATCATGTCGGTGGCCTTTGTCGGCTACGCCACGCCGAACTTCGTCCTCGCTATCGTGATGATCCTCGTCTTCTCGTTCAACCTGCACTGGTTGCCGAGTTCCGGTGACGCGACGCCGCTGCATTTCCTGATGCCGTCGATCGTCCTCGCCGCGCCGATGCTGGCCGAGATCGTGCGCTTCACCCGCAACGCGCTGCTCGACGTCCTGAGCCAGGATTACCTCCGCACCGCCCGCGCCAAGGGGCTGCCGGAGTGGCTGGTGATCGTCAAGCATGCGCTGCGCAACGCCGCCATCCCGGTGGTCACCATTGTCGGGCTGCAGGTTGCCGGCATGGTCGCCCGCTGCGTGCTCGTCGAAGCGGTATTCGCCACCAAGGGCATCGGCGACCTCGTGGTGTTCGCCACCATGCAGCGCGACTACCCGGTGCTGCAGTTCGGGGTGATCCTCATCGCCGCGCTGGTGGTGGTGGTCTCATTGGTGGTCGACCTGCTCTACGCCGCCATCGATCCCCGCGTGAAGGTGACAGCATGACCGATCTCGCCGCGCCGCTGCCGGGCCTCGCGCCCAAGACTCGCAACAAACCCCGCGGCACCCGTCGTGGCCAGGGCACGCTCGCCATGCTGTGGCGCAAGGCCAACTGGCTGATGCGCCTCTATATCGGACTGTTCGCACTGATCCTCCTGGTGGCGCTGTTTGCACCGCTCCTGGCGCCATACGATCCGAATGCCCAGACGCTGCTGGCGCGCCTTCGCCCGCCGGTCGGGTTCGAGCGGGCGATGCTGGAGCATCCGCTCGGTACCGACCAGCTCGGCCGCGACATGCTCTCGCGCACCCTTCATGGCCTGCAGCTGACCATGCTGATCGCGCTGCTCGGCAGCCTGATCTCGATGCTGCTGGGTACGACGCTCGGCGTGCTGGCCGGCTATGTCCGGGGCCCGGTCGGGGCGCTGATCATGGCACTGGTCGATATCCAGATCGCGGTGCCGTTCACCCTGATCGCCCTGCTGGTCATTGCGATCTTCGGCAACTCGCTGCCGGTGCTGATCACGGTGATCGGTGTTGCGGGCTGGGAGGCCTATGCGAGGGTAGTGCGGGCGCAGGTGCTGACGGTGTCGCGCATGCCGTTCGTCGAGGCGACGATCGCCGCCGGCGCGACGCATCCGCGGATCCTGTTGAAGCACATCCTGCCCAACATCGTTTCGCCCATCATCGTGATGTGGACGATGACCTTTTCGGCGCTGATCCTCTTGGAAAGCTCGATGTCGTTCCTCGGGCTCGGGGTGCAGCCGCCTACCGCCACGCTCGGCTCCATGGTCGGGCTCGGTCGCGATTACCTCGCTTCGAGCCCGTGGATCGCCGTCGTTCCATCGCTTGCCATCATGTTCGTCTCGCTACTGGTGCTGCTCATCGGCGACTGGCTGCGCGACGCGCTCGACGTCAAGCTCAAGTAACCGGACCAACCCGGCAACCCGGCTGTCGCGGCTCCTAACCCCCGCGCCCGCCAACCACTTCCCCCACGCATCAGCCCTCCGTCCGATCCCCGATCGGCCGGCCGGGACGGTGCTTGTCAAAAACAGGATGCTGTCATGCACAAGACCCTGCTAATCGCCCTCGCCACGACCACCATGCTGGTGGCCCCCGGCTTTGCGCTCGACCTCAAGGTCGCGGTGCAGAACCTGCCCGCCACGCTCGATCCGGGCAAGGATCACTCCAACACCGGCTCGCAGATCTACTACAACGCCTTCGATCCGCTGATCGAGAAGGACTATGCCGCCTCGGGAGTCACCTTCAAGCCGGGCATCGCCACCGAGTGGAAGCAGGTCGAGCCGACGGTGTTCGAGGTGAAGCTGCGCGACGGCGTCAAGTTCCACAACGGCGCTACCCTCACCGCCGAGGACGTGGTGTTCTCGTTCGAGCGCATCATCAACGAAGCCACTCCCGAGTTCGGCTCGGTGAAGAAGCAGTTCTTCAATAACTTCGAAAAGGTCGAGGCGGTCGACGCCACCACCGTGCGCTTCACCACCTTCAAGCCCGAGCCGCTGTTCGAGACGCTGCTCAATACCTCGGAAGGCTCGATCGTCCCAAAGGCCTACATCGCCGGCCTGTCGGGTGATCCGGCCGTAGTCGAGCCGAGCGATTTCGATGCCTTCGGCCTCGCGCCGGTCGGCACCGGCCCCTACTCGATCCAGAACTTCCAGCCCGGTGAGGGCCTCACCTATGTGAAGTTCGCCGACTACTGGGGCGACAAGGCGCCGCTCGACAGCGCCGAACTTCGCCGCATCCCCGAAATGGCGACCCGCATCACCGCGCTCGCCAATGGTGAAGTCGACCTCATCACCAACGTGCCGCCCGACCAGCTGGCGACCATCGAGGCCAACCCGAACCTCAAGGTCGAAGGGGCGGTGACGCCGCTGTTCCACGTGGTGTTCTTCAACACCGAAAACCCAAAAATGGCCGACAAGCGCATCCGTCAGGCGCTCAGCATGGCGATCGACCGGAACCTCCTCAACGAGGCGCTGTGGCTCGGCAAGGCAGTTGTGCCCTCGACCCACACCTATCCGCAGTATGGTCAGCTCTACATGCCGGAGCTCACGACCTTCGAGTACAACCCGGAAAAGGCCAAGGAGCTGCTGAAGGCTGCCGGCTTCGAGGGCCAGACCGTCCGCTACGACACCGATCCGGTCTACTACACCAATGGGTTGCTCGCCGCGCAGGCGATCAAGGAGATGTGGGCCGCCGTTGGCGTCACCATGGACCTGAAGGTCGATCCGAAGTGGACCGGCGACGACAAGGACATGGAATCGCGCAACTGGTCGAACCCGATGTACTTCGCCGACCCGGCCGGTTCCTACGGCACGATGTGGAGCCCGACCGGCGCCCGCATCACCGGCGGCTCGTGGAAGCCGAACGAGGCCTATGCCGAGATGTGGGAGCGCTTCCGCTACTCGACCGAGATCGAAACTCGCAAGGCCGCCTATGCCGAGATCATGGCCTATGTGAAGGAAGAGGCGCCGTTCGTCGTGCTCTACCAGCCCTACGAATCCTACGGCATGAGCAAGTCGCTCGAGTGGAAGCCGCTGCCGGGTCACATCCCCTACGTGCTGGATTTCCGCGCCGGCGCCGTCGCCTTCAACGACTGATTGGCATCGCCGGCGGGGAGCAATCTCCGCCGGCCTCTATCTGCTACGGGGCAAGAAATGAGCAACACCGCTATTCTCGATGTCGACGGTCTCAAGGTCGTGTTCGAAACCGATAGCGGCCCGGTGGTTGCCGTCGACGGGCTGAGCTTCGAGATCCGCTCGGGCGAATGCGTCGCGGTGGTCGGCGAGTCCGGATCGGGTAAGTCGGTGACGGCGATGTCGATCCTCGGGCTCGGCAAATTCTCCGGCGGCCGCATCGCCGAAGGCGCCATCCGCTTTCGCCGCAAGGACGCCAAAGTGCTCGACCTGGCTGCGGCGGACGAGGCCACGCTTCGCGCCATCCGCGGCAATGAAATCGCCATGGTGTTCCAGGAGCCGATGACCTCGCTGAACCCGGTGTTCACCGTCGGCGAGCAGATCGCCGAAGTGATCCGCCTGCATCGGAAAGCCGATGCCACCGACGCGGCACGGCAGGCGGTGGAACTACTGAAGCGGGTGCGGATTCCCGAGCCGGAACGGCGGTTCTCGCAATATCCGCATGAACTCTCGGGCGGCATGCGGCAGCGGGTGGTGATTGCCATCGCGCTCGCCTGTTCGCCGCGTCTGCTGGTCGCCGACGAGCCGACCACGGCGCTCGACGTGACGATCCAGGCGCAGATCCTCGAACTGGTGCGCTCGCTCGCCGCCGAAGGCGACATGGCGGTCTTGTTCATCACCCACGACATGGGCGTCGTCGCCGAGATGGCTGATCGCGTCGTGGTGATGCGGCACGGCAGGAAGGTCGAGGAAGCGGCGACGGGCGAGCTGTTCGCCCGGCCGCGCGAGGCCTACACCAAGCAACTGCTCGCGGCCGTGCCGCGGCTCGGCTCGATGCAGGGGATGACCCGCCCGGCAAAGTTCGGTGAGACGCTGACCGATGCGGCTTCGCCGCAGCATCAGCCGCTGCTCGAGGTGAAACACCTCGTCACCCGCTTCCCGGTGAAGAAGGGCGTGCTGCAGCGCCATGTCGCCAATGTCCACGCGGTGGACGATGTGTCGTTCGCCATCGGCAGCGGCGAGACGCTGGCGTTGGTCGGCGAATCCGGCTGCGGCAAGTCGACCACAGGCCGCTCGGTGCTGCGGCTGGTCGAGCCGAAATCGGGTTCGGTGACGCTCGAAGGCGACGAACTCACCGGGCTCTCGGGCGAGGCGTTGCGCCGGAAGCGGCGCGACATGCAGATCATCTTCCAGGACCCCTACGCAGCGCTCGATCCGCGGCTCACCGCCTTCGAACAGGTGGCCGAACCGCTGGTGATCCATGGCGTCGAGACGGGGTCGGCACTGCGCGACCGGGTGGTCGGGCTGATTCGCCGCGTCGGTCTCAGCGACGAGCAGCTCGAGCGCTATCCGCACGAATTCTCCGGCGGCCAGCGGCAGCGGCTCTGCATCGCCCGGGCGCTGACGCTGTCGCCCAAGCTGATCGTCGCCGACGAACCGGTCTCGGCGCTCGACGTCTCGATCCAGGCGCAGGTGGTCAACCTGATGATCGAGCTGCAGCAGGAACTGGGGCTCAGCTACCTGTTCATCTCGCACGACATGGCGGTGGTGGAGCGGGTCAGCCATCGCGTCGCGGTGATGCATATGGGCAGGATCGTCGAGATGGGCCCGCGCAACGCGGTGTTCGGCGATCCGCGCCATCCCTATACCCGCACCCTGCTTGCCGCCGTGCCCAACCCCGATCCGACGGCGCCACGTCGCGCCGTGCCGCCGGCCGGCCTGTTGCCCTCGCCGATCTACCCGGTCGGCCACGATCCGGTGCCGCCGCGCTATGACGAGGTCGGCGCCAACCATTTCGTTCTTGCCGCCTGATTGCTCTCGGAGACCATTATGCTTTCGGCTTTTTCCGCCCCCGGCCGCTTCTGGAAGGGGAACCTCCACACCCACTCGAACCGCTCTGACGGTGCCCTCGATCCGGCCGAGGTCTGCCGCCGCTACCGCGAGGCCGGCTACGATTTCCTCTGCCTGTCCGATCATTTCCTGCCGCAGTTCAGCTTCCCGCTGACCGATACGCGCGAGCAGCGCACGGCCGATTTCACCACCCTTATCGGCGCCGAGCTGCATGCGCCGGCCACCCATCTCGGCGATCTCTGGCATATCCTCGCCGTTGGCCTGCCATTCGACTTCGCCCCGACGCCGGAGGGCGAGGATGGTCCGACCTTGGCGCGCCGCGCCGCCGCGGCCGGCGCCTTTGTCGGCATTGCCCATCCGCAGTGGTACGGGCTCGATTTCACCGACGGGCTGGCGCTCGATGCGGCGCATGCGGTGGAGATCTACAACCACACCTGCGAGATGCTGTCGGCCCGACCGGACGGTGTGGCACTGTTCGACGACCTGATGACGCGCGGCCGCAAGCTCACCGGCTTCGCCTCCGATGACGCGCATTTCCACTCGAACGACAGCTTTGGCGGCTGGGTGCAGGTCAAGTCCGAAACGCTCGAACCCGAAGCGCTGCTCGCGGCGCTGAAGGCCGGCAACTATTACGCCAGCACCGGTCCGGAAATCGTCGCGATCGAGCGAGATGGCGAGACGCTCAGCGTCACCACCTCACCGGTGCGCAGCATCGTGCTGGCCGGCCCCGGCGCGAAATCGGCGGTGGTGCATGGCGAGGCCATCACCGCGGCCGAGCTCGATCTTTCCCGTTTTGCCGGCGGCTGGTGCCGGGTCGTCGTCACCGACATGGCCGGTAAGCGGGCCTGGGCGCAACCGTTCGAGGTGTGATCCAGAACCGCAGTATGAGGGAGGCCGCTCTCCCCTCGAGGGAGAGGATAGTGCAGCTAGGAACCTTAGGTCCTCAGCGAAACTAGGGTGAGGGGTTCAGCCTCTCAGCGAGCGCGCATGGCGCCGCTTCACCCCTCAACCGGCCTTCGGCCACCTTCTCTCCTGAGGGGAGAAGGGAAGTGCTACACGCCCGGAGGTACATTACAGAACAGGCTCAGCCCCGCTTGCCGATCTCGACCTTGTCCACTGTCCAGGCCACTGCCTGGTCGCTGAGGGTGAACCCCAGCCCTGGGCGGTCGGAGACCAGCATGCGGCCGTCCTTGATCTCAAGATGCTCGTTGAACAGCGGGTCGAGCCAGTCGAAATGCTCGACCCAGGTGTCGTGGGCGTAGGCCGCCGCCAGGTGCAGGTGGATCTCCATGGCGAAGTGCGGCGCCATTTTGAGGTATTTCTGCTCGGCGATGGTGGCGATCTTCAGGAACTGGGTGATGCCGCCGACCCGCGGCGCGTCGGGCTGGATGAAATCCACGGCGTCATGCTGGATCAGTGCCAGGTGTTCGGCGACGCTGGTCAGCATCTCGCCCGAGGCGATCGGGGTCACCAGTTGCGCCGCGAGGCGGGCATGGCCCTCGACGTCATAGGCATCGAGCGGCTCTTCGATCCATACCAGGTTGAACTCTTCGAGGGCGCGACCGACCCGTTCTGCTGTCGGCCGGTCCCATTGCTGGTTGGCATCGACCATCAGCGGCACGCGATCGCCGACGACCTTGCGCACCGCGTCGAGGCGGCGGAGATCGAGCATCGGGTCGGGCTGGCCGACCTTGATCTTCAGCCCGCCGATACCGGCGGCGATCGAGGCTTCGCAGTTCTTCACCAGCTGTTCGACCGGGGTCGAGAGGAAGCCGCCGGAGGTATTGTAGCAGCGCACCGAGTCGCGGCGAGCGCCGAGGAGTTTTGCCAGCGGCAGGTCGGCGCGCCTGGCCTTCATGTCCCACAGGGCGACGTCGAAGGCGGCGATGGCCTGCGTCGCGAGTCCGCTGCGGCCGACCGAGGCGCCGGCCCAGACCAGCTTGTCCCACAGTCGGGCGATGTCGTTGGGGTCTTCGCCGATCAGGTTGGGTGCGATTTCCCTGGCGTGGGCATAGAGGCCATAGCCGCCGGCGCGCTTCGAATAGGAGAAGCCGATGCCGTGGTGGCCGCGCTCGCTCTCGATTTCGGCAAACAGCATCGCCACTTCGGTCAGCGGCCTCTGCCGCCCGGTGAGCACCTTGGCGTCGCTGATCGGCGTCTTGAGCGGCAGGAGGATCAGCGACAGCTTGATGGAGGCGATACGGTCGGTGGTGGCGGCGCCGGGCGCCAGCCCGGCCAGCAGGCCGGAGCCGGGGATGGCGGCGGTCATTTCGAGACGCTGACGATCAGCGCTTCCAGCATGCCGGTTTCCTCGGCCGTGAGGTCGGTCAGGGGGGGGCGGACATTGCCAGCCTCGAAGCCGCGCAGCCGGACGCCGGCCTTGATGGCCGAAACGGCGTAGCCCTTGGAGCGGTTGCGGATGGCGAGGAACGGATAAAAGAAGCTCTTGAGGATTGTCTCGCACTCTTCGCGCCGCCCGGCGCGCAACGCCTTGTAGAAGCGTACCGCCAGTTCGGGCACGAAGTTGAACACCGCCGACGAATAGGTGGTGAAGCCGGCCGCCAGATAGGCCTCGGCGAACACCTCGGCGGTGGGCATGCCGCCCAGATAGGTCAACCGATCGCCCATGGTGACGGTGACCTGCCGGACCAGGCCAAGCTCGCCCGCGCCATCCTTGAAGCCGACCAGGTTGGGGCAGGCGTCACAGAGGCGTTTGAGCGTATCGGCCTGGATGATCGAGTTGTCGCGGTTATAGACCATGACGCCGATGCCGATGGCGTCGCACACGGCCTTCACATGCGCATAGAGCCCGGCCTGCGGCGCTTCGATCAGGTAATGCGGCAGCAGCAAGATGCCATCGGCGCCGGCTTTCTCGGCGGCTTTGGCGATCGACACCGCCATCTCGGTGCCGTAGCCGCAGCCGGAGATGATCGGCGTCTTGCCGGCCGCTGCCTTGGCAGTGCGGACGATGGTTGGGATTTCGTCGGGGGTCAGCGAGAAGAACTCGCCAGTGCCACCCGCGGCGAACAAGGCCGCTGCCTCGTAGCCGGAGAGCCAGCCGACATGTCTGGCGTAGGCGTCCGGGTTGAAGCGGCCCGCCGCGTCGAAGGCGGTTACCGGGAAGGACAGCAACCCGGAGCCAAGCACTGTCTTCAGAGTCTGCGGATCCATTTGCTATCCCGTGATGCGCTGAGAATGGTCGCGTCTAGCAAGTTGTACGATAAGCGTCAAATATCTGTATGACAACTTATGGAGTATTGGCCTGAATCAGCGCGCGGTAGCGCTGCTGGCTGCCCTTGAGGTGCTTGCGCATCGCTTCGCGCGCTACGGCCTCGTCGGCATTGGCGATGGCCTGGGCGATCTGGCGGTGTTCGTCGAGGATGCGATCGAGATAGGAGGCGCGCACCGCTTCGGCGCCGTTGGTCTGGATGGTGAAGCGGGGAATGGCGGCCTGGCCGAGCAGGTCGAGAAACTCCGTGAAGCGTGGGTTGTTGGTCGCTGCGGCGACGGCGCGGTGGAAGGCGAAATCCGCTTCGTTGGAGCGCTCGCCGCGGGCGACCTGGGCGGCCACCACATTGTGAGTGCGGAAGATTTCCTCTTCCTGCTGCGGCGAGCGGCGGAGCGCCGCGAGCCCGGCCGCCTCGATCTCGACCGCGGCCCTCAGCTCAAGGGTTTCGAGGATCGAGGAAATGCGGGCCGGATCGATGCTTTGGAAGGCAAAGGCGCCCGGCGCGGTGCGCGCGGTGACGAAGACGCCAGCGCCCTGATGCGATTCGACAATGCCATCGGCCTGGAGGCTCGCCACCGCTTCGCGCACCACGGTGCGGCTGACCGAGAAGCGCTCGGTGAGGTTGGATTGCGAGGGCAGCTTGTCGCCGATGCTGAAGCGGCCCGAGGCAATCTCGGCACGCAACTCTTCGCTGACCTGTTTGACCAAGCTGCCGCGCGCACGGCCAACCGGCAGCATATCAGTCATGAGTTGGCCCCCCTTTGCCCCGCAGACAAACGGGTATGAAGCAGCATATATCGCCGATTGGCGGAAGCAAACCGGCTGGTACGACAACTGTGGATGGCCGCATCAGCCGCTGAGCGTGTCGACCTTGCGCAGGGCGGGGAACAGCCGAGACCAGAGCAGTACCACGGCGAGGGTGCCGATGCCGCCGAAGGCGACGGCGGCGACCGGGCCCATGAAGCCGGCGAAGACGCCGGCGCGGAACTCGCCGAGCTGGTTGGAGGTGCCGATGAACAGCGAGTTCACGGCGTTGACGCGGCCGCGCATATGGTCAGGGGTGAGGAGTTGTACGAGTGAGCTGCGTACCACGACGCTCACCGTGTCGGAGGCGCCCAGCACGACCAGCATCACCACCGAGAGCACGATGTTGGTGGAGTAGGCGAAGACGATCGTCGCGGCTCCAAAAATGGCGACCGCCACCAGCATCTTGAGGCCGACGCGGTGCTGCAGCGGAAAGCGCGCCAACAGCAGCGACATCACCACGGCGCCGATGGCTGGCGCCATGCGGAGGAACCCGAGCGCCCAAGGCCCGGCATGCAGGATGTCGCGGGCATAAACCGGCAGCATGGCGGTGGCGCCGCCGAGCAGCACGGCGAACAGATCCAGCGAGATCGAGCCCAGCATCACCGGTTTGCTCTTGATGAACACCACGCCGGCGAAGACCGACTCGAAGGTCATCGGCGCGCGCGCCGGCAAGGTGGCGGGCTTGTCGATCTTCAGTACGTTGTAGCTGGCGACGAGGAACAGCACGCCTGAGATGACGAACGGCACCACGTCACCGAAGCCATAGAGGATGCCGCCGAGCGCCGGGCCGATGATCAGCGCGGTCTGCATCACCGAGGTCGAGGTGGCGACGGCGCTTTGCAGCTGCGCCGTGGGTACAATCCCCGGCAGCAGCGCCGCCATGCTCGGGCGCTCGAAGGCCTGCGCCGCGCCGAGCACGGTCACGGCAGCAAAGACCCCCCAGGTCGGCAGCCAGCCCTGCCAGATGCCGAGCGCAATGAAGCCCATGGTGATGGCTTCGATCACCTGGCAGACCAGCCCGATCTGGCGGCGATCGAACTGGTCGGCGACGTGTCCGGCAAAGAAGGTCAGCACCAGCATGGGCAGGAACTGGAACAACCCGACCAGTCCGAGATCGAACGGGTTGCGGGTGCGGTCGTAGATCAGCCAGCCGATCGCCACGGCAGATCCCTGGAACGCGATCGACGACAGCGCCCGGGACGAGAGGAAGTGGCGGAAGGAGGGGATGTGGATGACGTGGGCGGGCATTGGGGCGGAGTGAGACACAATGGGAGGGTGGGCTCAAGCGGGACGATAGTTGGGTGGGGTGTCCCCTCTCCCCTCAGGGAAGAGGGCTAGGGTGAGGGGTGAGGTGACAGCGCCACGCTGGGTCATCCAGCATTACTGAGAGGCTGCACCCCTCACCCTAGCTGCGCTAACTCGCTGGCGCTCGTAAGCTTCGCTTGCCCTCTCCCCTGAGGGGCGGGGGGACGGGGAGGCTAATCCGGTTTGCCGAGCAATCCCCGCACCCCCAACCAGCTCTGCAGCATCTCCGCCCACGGGTCCGACAGCAGCCCCGATTTGCCGAACCCGAAGCCGTGGGCGCCGTTGCCGAAGACGTGCAGTTCGCAGGGGATGCCGGCATTGTGCCAGGCCTCGTAGAGGCGGACCGAGGAGAGCGGGGCGACCGATTTGTCGTCGTCGGAGATGGCGAGGAACAGCGGTGGCGCATCCGACGGCAGCGGCAGGTCGGCGCGATAGGCGGGGTAGATGCCGACAGCGAAATCCGGGCGGCTGGCCGCGTCATGCTCGAATACCGGTCCCATGGTGACGGCGCCGCCGGCCGAGAAGCCGCCAATGCCGATGCGCCTGGGGTCGATGCCCCAATCGGCGGCGTGCTGGCGGACGAAGCGGATGGCCTGCCGGCCGTCCTCCTCGCCCCAGAGGCGCGCCTCGTGGATGGCAGGGTTGGATGGCGGGGCGGCGCCCATCGGGCCGGGCTGGTGCAGCCGGCGCTGCAGTTCGTTGCGGAAGTCGAGCAGGTCGGCATCGGCGTCGGGGGTCTGCGCCAGCCGGTATTTCAAGACGAAGGCGGTGATGCCGAGGCCGGCGAGCCAGCGGGCCATGTCGTAGCCTTCGTGGTCGATCATCAGGAAATGGAAGGCGCCGCCGGGCGCGACGACCATCGCGGTGCCGTTGGCCTTGCCCGCCTCGGGCAGGAAGGCAGTGAGGCTGGGGACGACAACGTTGCGGGTCAGCCGGCGGCTGGCGGTGCTCCAGGGAATCTGCATGGTCGATTCCCGGTGCGTCCAGTGCTCCGATCCCGGCGCCCGGCCTTCACCGGGCCAGATGCGGTAGATGCCGGCGGCATCGGGCGCTTCCGGCGGCCGCTGCTGGTCGATGGCGTTCATATCGTTTTCCCCTTGTATGGTAGTTCGCATCATGGCCAGCACGGCGCCGAGGGCAAGTGATTTGCAACATTGGCGGGTCGGCACCCGGCATAGGCGCCGCGGCTATTTCTTCGCTCCGGTGGCCCAATCGAATTCCTACGCGCGCCTCGCCTAGCCTTGGAACTGCGGTGCTGCCGGTCGATCCGGCGCTCGCTGAACGGGCCGGCAGACCGGCCGCAACCAGGACTTCGAGACATGTACACCCCTCGCTACGGCATGCATTACGTCGCGCAACAGACCAGCGCAGCGCGGCTCTCCGCCATCCGCCAACAGCAGGAAACCACCGCCGGACGAGCTCGCGGAATTGCGCCGCCCTCGCTCCACGACGAAGAGGCGGGTGCGCTCTGGCGCATGCTGACCACCGTCGGCGTGGTGTTCGTGGTGCTGCTCGGTGGCGTCGTCGCCATGTGGGCGGCGGGGCTCGCATGATGCGCGGCGTGGTGGATGCCGCTCCCGCCCACCAGGGGCGGTTCATGGTCGGCAAGGACGAGCGCGGCAGCTGGATCGTCCGTGACAATCTGGGGCTCAGCGGCGGGGTGTTCGTCGACCGGCAGGCGGCGGTGCATTTCGCCATGGTCGAGTGTGACTACGCGCCGGGCGAGGTGTGTGCGGCGCCGGCGGGTCTGGTGCTGAGCCTCGATGCGGTGTTTGCGTCGGGGCGTAAGGCGGGCTGACCGAAGCACCGGGTCGGTTCGCGCCGACGGTGCGGCCGCAGCGGTCACACGCAAAAATCCCTATGGGATTCCTATTTCTTTGCGATCGGTCCGTTCTCGAAACCCTATGCGGACCGGTCGCATATCTCACCCAGTCAAATTCAACGATCAGGCCGCTGCCGCTTCGCCGGTGGCGGCGTCGCTGCATGCGAGGCCGAAAAGCGCGCCCGCAGACCACACAGGAGAACCAAGCCATGGACATAGCCGTGCTGGCCATCACCGCGATCTTCTTCGCGCTGGCCCTCACCTACGTCGCCATCTGCGACAAGCTCTGAGAGGCCCGAAATGCTGCTCGATTTCATTCTCGGGGGCGCAGTGGGGCTGTTCCTCCTCGCTTACCTGATCTTCGCCCTCGTGCGTCCCGAGCGTTTTTGACGCCAGGACCGGAAAGCTCCTCCAATGACCTTACTCGGCTGGATTCAGATTCTCGTCTTCTGCGGGATCATCATTGCGCTGGTCAAACCCCTCGGGGGTTACATGACGCGCGTCTTCAACGGCGAGAGCACCTGGCTGCAGCCGGTGCTCCGCCCGATCGAACGCGGGCTCTATCGCGTCGCCGGCACCCGCGAGGATGAGGAGCAGAACTGGGTCACCTATGCGGTGGCCCTGCTGCTGTTCAACCTGGCGGGATTTGCCGTGCTCTACCTGCTGCTGCGGTTACAGGCGGTGTTGCCGCTGAATCCGGCGGGCATGGCCGAAGTCGGCCCCGAGCTCGCGTTCAACACGGCTGCAAGCTTCGTCACGAACACCAACTGGCAGAACTATGGTGGCGAAAGCACCATGAGCTATCTGACCCAGATGGCGGGACTCGCGGTGCAGAACTTCCTGTCGGCCGCCACCGGCATCGCCATCGCCATGGCGGTGATCCGCGGCTTCTCGCGCAAGTCGACGCAGACGCTGGGCAATTTCTGGGTCGATATGGTGCGCGCTACCTTCTATGTGCTGCTGCCGATCTGCGTTGTCGGCACGCTGGTGCTGGTGTGGCAGGGCGTGCCGCAGAACCTCGATGCCTACACGACGGCAGCGACGCTCGAAGGCGCACAGCAGACCATCGCGCAGGGCCCGGTGGCCTCGCAGATGATGATCAAGTATCTCGGCACCAATGGCGGCGGCTTCTTCAACGTCAACGCCGCGCATCCGTTCGAGAACCCGACGGCGCTCACCAACCTGATCTCGATGGTCTCGATCTTCGCCATCGGCGCCGCTCTCACCAACGTGTTCGGTCGCATGGTCGGCAACGAGAAGCAGGGCTGGGCGATCTTCATCACCATGGGCATCCTGTTCCTCGTCGGTGTCGCCGTCTGCTACTGGGCCGAAGCTGCGGGCAACCCGCTGGTGCATGCGCTCGGCATCGATGGCGGCAATATGGAGGGCAAGGAAGTTCGCTTCGGCGTACCGCTCTCCGCCCTGTTCGCGGTGATCACCACGGCCGCCTCGTGCGGTGCGGTCAACGCCATGCATGACAGCTTCATGGCGCTGGGCGGCATGGTCCCGATGATCAACATGATGCTTGGCGAGATCATCATCGGCGGCGTCGGCGCGGGCTTTTACGGCATCGTGCTGTTCATTGTGGTGGCGATCTTCGTTGCCGGGCTGATGGTCGGCCGCACGCCCGAGTACCTGGGCAAGAAGATCGAGGCCAAGGAAGTGAAGATGGCGATGCTCGCCATCCTCTGCCTGCCGCTCGCGATGCTCGGCTTCACCGCGATCAGCGTGGTGCTGCCGTTCGGCGTGTCGTCTATCTGGAACCCAGGCCCACACGGCTTTTCCGAGGTGCTCTACGCCTATACCTCGGCGGCGGCAAACAACGGGTCGGCTTTTGGCGGGCTCTCGGGCAACACGCCCTGGTACAACATCACGCTCGGCATCGGCATGCTGATGGGGCGGTTCCTGGTGATCATCCCGGCGCTGGCGCTGGCCGGCTCGCTGGTGGCGAAGAAAACCGTACCGGCATCGGCGGGGACGCTCCCCACCCACGGGCCACTGTTCATCGGGCTGCTGCTCGGCGTCATCCTCGTGGTCGGCGGGCTGACCTTCATCCCGGCCCTGGCGCTCGGACCGGTGGTCGAGCACCTGGCGATGCTCGGCGGCCAGACCTTCTGATGTGCACCTTCTCACAGCAAGCGCGGCGCTCGCATGAGCCCGCCGCGCCCCACTCAACCCTTCGGAGGCTCTGATGAGCCAGTTGCAATCGGCGAGCCTGTTTGATGCTCGCATCATTGTCCCCGCCATCGGCGGGGCGTTCAAGAAGCTGAACCCCAAAAGCCTGATCCGCAACCCGGTAATGTTCGTCGTTGCCGTGGTCTCGGGGCTCACCACGGTGCTGTTCGTCAAGGACCTGATCACCGGCACGGGTAATCTCGGCTTCGCCTTCCAGGTCAACCTCTGGCTGTGGTTCACCGTGCTGTTCGCCAATTTCGCCGAAGCAGTGGCGGAGGGGCGCGGCAAGGCGCAGGCCGATGCGCTGCGGCGCTCGCGCACCGAGACGATGGCGAAGCTGATGGCGGCGGACAACAGCAACTACGAGATGGTGCCCGGCACCAGCCTCAAGGTCGGCGACATCGTGGTGGTGGAAGCCGGCGAGATCATTCCGTCGGACGGCGAAGTGATCGAAGGCGTGGCTTCGGTCAACGAAGCCGCGATCACCGGCGAGTCCGCTCCGGTGATCCGCGAATCCGGCGGCGACCGCTCGGCGGTGACCGGCGGCACCCAGGTGCTGAGCGACTGGATCCGGGTGCGGATCACTGCGGCGGCCGGCTCGACCTTTCTCGATCGCATGATCTCGCTGGTCGAGGGTGCCTCGCGGCAGAAGACGCCGAACGAGATTGCGCTCAATATCCTCCTCGCCGGGATGACGCTGATCTTCGTGCTCGCCGTTGCCACCATCCCGGCCTTTGCCGCCTATGCCGGCGGCAGCGTGCCGATGGTGGTGCTGGTGGCGCTGTTCGTGACGCTGATTCCGACGACGATCGGGGCGCTGCTCTCGGCCATCGGCATTGCCGGCATGGACCGGCTGGTGCGCTTCAACGTGCTGGCCATGTCGGGCCGCGCCGTCGAGGCGGCGGGCGACGTCGATACGCTGCTGCTCGACAAGACCGGCACGATCACGCTCGGCAACCGGCAGGCGACGGCGTTCCGGCCGGTAGTCGGGGTCACCGAGGCCGAACTCGCCGATGCGGCGCAGCTCGCCTCGCTGGCCGACGAGACGCCCGAAGGCCGCTCGATCGTGGTGCTGGCCAAGGACAAGTACGGCATCCGCGGCCGCGACATGCAAAGCCTCAATGCCAGCTTTGTGCCGTTCACGGCGCAGAGCCGGATGTCTGGCGTCGATGTCGGCGGTTCGTCGATCCGCAAGGGCGCGGTCGATGCGGTGCTGAAATATGTCGGCGAGGGCGCAGCCAACAGCGCCGAGGTGCTGCGCGAAATCCGTGCCATCGCCGACGAGATCGCCAAGTCCGGCGCTACGCCGCTGGCAGTGGTGCGGGATGGGAAGCTCCTTGGCATCGTGCAGCTCAAGGATATCGTCAAGGGCGGCATCCGCGAGCGTTTCGCCGAGCTGCGCCGCATGGGCATCCGCACGGTGATGATCACCGGCGACAACCCGATGACCGCAGCGGCGATCGCGGCAGAGGCCGGGGTCGACGATTTCCTCGCTCAGGCGACACCGGAGAACAAGCTGAGCCTGATCCGTGAGGAACAGGCCAAGGGCAAGCTGGTGGCGATGTGCGGCGATGGCACCAATGACGCGCCGGCCCTGGCGCAGGCCGATGTCGGCGTCGCCATGAACACCGGCACGGTGGCGGCGCGCGAAGCCGGCAACATGGTCGATCTCGACAGCGACCCGACCAAGCTCATCGAGATCGTCGAGATCGGTAAGCAGTTGCTGATGACCCGCGGGGCGCTGACGACGTTCTCGATCGCCAACGACATCGCCAAGTACTTCGCCATCATCCCGGCGATGTTCCTGGCCTTCTACCCGCAGCTCGGGGCGCTCAACATCATGGGGCTGGCGACGCCGGAAAGCGCCATCCTGTCGGCCATCATCTTCAATGCGCTGATCATCGTGGCGCTGATCCCGCTGTCGCTGCGCGGCGTGAAGTACCGGGCGGTCGGCGCCGGGGCGCTGCTGAGCCGCAACCTCCTCGTCTATGGGCTGGGCGGCATCATCGTGCCGTTCGCCGGCATCAAGGCCATCGACATGGCGATCACCGCCATCGGCCTCGCGTAAGGATTTGTTCGAAATGCTGAAGCAACTGAGACCTGCACTCATCATGATCGTCGCGCTGACCGTCATCACCGGGCTCATCTATCCGGTGGCGATGACCGGGCTGTCGCAGGCACTGTTTCCAAAAGAGGCGCATGGCAGCCTGATCGAGAAGGATGGCCAGGTGATCGGCTCCGAACTGATCGGCCAGGCGTTCAGCGAGCCGCGCTACTTCCACGGTCGTCCGTCGGCTGCCGGTGACGGCTACAATGCCGCGGCCTCGTCGGGGTCCAATCTCGGGCCGACCAACCCGGCGCTGCTCGAGCGGATCAAGACCGAGGCCGAAGCGCTCCGGGCCGAGAACCCGAATGCGCCGGTGCCGATCGATCTCGTCACCACCTCGGGCAGCGGGCTCGATCCGCATATTACGCCGGAGGCCGCCTACTTCCAGGTGGCGCGCGTCGCCAAGGCGCGCGGTATGGACGAGACTGCGGTCACCGAGCTGGTGCGCCAGCATGTCGAGGCGCCGCAACTGGGCTTTATGGGCGAGCCGGTGGTGAATGTGCTGAAACTCAACCTGGCACTCGATGGCGCCAGCACCTCCTGACACGATATAGGTGGGGCGCGGGTTCGATCCGCGCCTCGCCGTTCCGCGGAACTAATCGATGAACGATCAGAGACCCTCACCCGATGCGCTGCTGGAGCAGGCCGAACGCGAGACCCGCGGTCGGCTGAAGATCTTCCTCGGCGCGGCGCCGGGGGTGGGCAAGACCTACGAGATGCTGATGTCGGGGCGGGCCAAGCTCGCCGAAGGCGTCGACGTGGTGATCGGGGTGGTCGAGACGCATGGCCGCAAGGAGACGGAGGCGCTACTAGACGGCTTCGAGGTCATGCCCCGTGTCGAGATCGACTACAAAGGTCGAGCGCTCGAGGAGATGGATCTCGACGCCATCCTCGCGCGCCGGCCGCAACTGGTGCTGGTCGACGAGCTGGCGCATACCAATGCTGCCGGCAGCCGCCACCCCAAGCGCTATCTCGATGTCGAGGAGCTGCTGTCGCGCGGCATCGACGTCTACACCACGGTGAACGTGCAACACGTCGAGAGCCTCAACGACGTGGTGGCGCAGATCACCCGGATAAGGGTGCGCGAGACGGTGCCGGACTCGATCATCGACCGGGCCGACGACATCGAGGTGATCGACATCACCCCCGACGACCTGCTGAAGCGGCTCAGCGACGGCAAGGTCTATGTGCCGACCACGGCGCGGCGGGCGGTGGAGAACTATTTCTCCCCCGGCAACCTCACCGCATTGCGGGAGCTGGCGCTGCGGCGCACGGCGCAACGGGTCGACGACCAGTTGCTCAGCCACATGCAGAGCCACGCCATCGCCGGACCGTGGGCAGCCGGCGAGCGGGTGCTGGTCTGCGTCGATGAGCATGCGCGCGGACCGTCTTTGGTGCGCTATGCCCGGCGGCTGGCCGACCGGCTGCGCGGGCCGTTCGTGGCACTCAACATCGAAACGGCGCGCACGGCGGGAGTGTCGGATGCCGGCAAGGACCGGCTGGCCGCCAGCCTCCGGCTCGCCGAGCAACTGGGGGGCGAGGCTGTGGTGCTGCCAGGCCAGCACATCGCCGCCGAGATCGTCCGCTACGCCGCCGCCAACAACGTCACCCACATCGTCATCGGCAAGCCGGTAAAGCCGCAATGGCGCGAGTGGCTGCAGGGCTCGGTATCGCACGACCTGATTCGGCATGCCGGCGATATCAGCGTGCATGTCATTGCTGGTGCGGCGGAGCCGGGTGCGAAACCCGCTGCGGGGCTCGTCCATGTCACGCCGTCGCGCTTCGCGCTCGCGCCGTACCTGTGGAGCACGGGCTATGTCGCGATCGCGCTCGGCGCCGGGCTGCTGCTCGACCGGGTCCTCGACGTCACCAATATCGCGCTGGTGTTCCTGATGGCGGTGCTGGCGGCGGCACTGAGCTTCGGATTGGGCGCGGCTCTGTTCGCCTCGCTGCTCAGCGCCTTTGCGCTCAACTTCTTTTTCCTCAAGCCGCTCTACACGCTCAACATCAGTGACCCTGAAAGCGTCATCGCGCTTGGCTTTTTCCTGGGTGTGGCGTTCATTGCGTCCAACCTCACCTCACGGGTGCAGCGGCAGGCCGCAGCGGCGCGGCAACGGGCCCGTACCACCGAGGATCTCTATCTGTTCTCCAAGAAACTCGCCGGCACCGGCACGCTCGACGACGTGCTGTGGGCGACCGCCTACCAGATCGCTTCTATGCTGAAGCTGCGGGTGGTGCTGCTGTTGCCGGAGAACGGCAGTATCGCGGTGAAAGCCGGCTATCCACCCGAAGATACGCTGGATGAGGCCGATGTCGCGGCAGCGCGCTGGGCGTGGGAGAACGACCGGGCCGCCGGCCGTGGCGCCGATACGCTGCCCGGGGCGAAGCGGCTCTATCTGCCACTCAAGACCGGTCGCACACCGGTCGGCGTGGTGGGGCTCGACAACGACAAGTCGGGGCCGCTGCTGACGCCGGAGCAGCGGCGGCTGCTCGATGCGCTGACCGACCAGGCCGCCGTCGCCATCGAGCGCATCCAACTGGTCGATGATGTCGAGCGGGCCAAGCTCGCGGCGGAAGCCGATCGGCTGCGCTCGGCGCTGCTGACCTCGATTTCGCACGACCTGAAAACGCCGTTGGCGGCGATCCTCGGCGCTGCCGGCATGCTGCGCGAGCCACCCGATGGGCTCGGCAAGGACGACCAGGCGGAACTGCTCGGCACGGTGGTGGACGAATCCGAGCGGCTCAACCGCTTCATCGCCAACCTGCTCGACATGACGCGGATCGAATCGGGAGCCACGGCGCCCAACGCCGGGCTCAACTTCGTCGGTGATATCGTCGGCACAGCGCTGCAGCGGACACGCAAGATCACCGCCGGGCACCGGGTAGCCGTCGAGATTCCGGCCGATCTGCCGATGCTGAACATCGATCCGGTGCTGTTCGAACAGGTGCTGTTCAACCTGATCGACAATGCGGCGAAGTACGCGCCGGAGGGCACGATGATCGGTCTCAAAGGCTGGGCCGATGGCGGCTCGGTCCTCCTGCAGGTGATCGACGAGGGGCCGGGCATTCCGGGCGAGGACCTGGAGCGGGTGTTCGACAGCTTCTACCGGGTGCGCAAGGGCGACCAGGTGCGGGCCGGTACCGGGCTCGGGCTGTCGATCTGCCGCGGCTTCGTCGAGGCGATGGGCGGCACGATCGTGGCGGCCAACCGGCAGGACCGGACAGGGGCCATCTTCACCATCAGGATGCCGATCCCCAAACAGGCGGCAGAAATGGATGAGCTGACATGACCAGTTCGGGCGTCAAAATCCTCGTCGTCGATGACGAACCGCCGATCCGGAAACTCTTGCGGATGGGGCTCGGGGCTGAGGGCTACGCCATCACCGAGGCGGGCAATGGAAAGTTCGCGCTCGAAGCGCTGGGAGCGGAGCGGCCGGACCTGATCCTGCTCGATCTCGGCTTGCCCGACGTTTCGGGCCACGACCTCCTCGCGCGCTGGCGTGACGAGGGGCTCGGCCTGCCGGTGGTGGTGCTGTCGAGCCGCACCGACGAGGCCGGGATCGTCAGAGCGCTTGAACTGGGCGCCGACGACTACGTGACCAAACCCTTCGGCATGAACGAACTGGCTGCCCGGATCCGGGTGGCGCTGCGGCACCGGCTGCAGCAGCAAGGCGAGCGTCCGGTGTTCGTGACCGGCGGGCTGTCGGTCGACCTGGTCAAGCGGATCGTCAAGGTCGACGGCAAGGAGGTGAAGCTCTCGCCCAAGGAATACGATATCCTGCGCCTCCTGGTGCAGCATGCCGGCAAGGTGCTGACCCACCACTACCTGCTGGAGCAGGTGTGGGATGGCACAACCGATGTGCAGTACCTGCGCGTCTACGTGCGGCAACTGCGACAAAAGATCGAACAGACACCGGACCAGCCGCGTTACATCACCACCGAAACCGGTGTGGGCTACCGCCTGCACGAGGCCGACCCGATCGAGCCGACGCCGGCCGACAGGACTTAGAGTTACGCTATGAACATCGCCGAACTGCTTCGACCGGAAAACGTGCTGGTCGATCTCGACGCATCATCCAAGCCGCAATTGCTGCAGCAACTGGCTGAGCGCGCCGCTCATACGACCGGCCTCGATGAGGCGGTGCTGCTGGGTGGCCTCAGCCATCGCGAGTCGCTCGGCTCGACAGGGATCGGGCAGGGCATAGCCATTCCGCACAGCGCGCCAAATGGACTCGCTGCGCCGTTTGCGCTGCTGGCGCGGCTGGCGAAGCCGGTGGAGTTCGACGCGATCGACGATCAACCGGTGGACCTGGTGTTCCTGCTGCTGTCGCCAGCCGACCGGGCGTCGCATCTGAAGGCACTGTCGGTGGTATCGCGGCAGTTGCGGTCGGCGGGGGTGACGGAGCGGCTGCGACGGGCGCGGACGGCAGCGGAGATGTATGCGGCGATGGCGGGGGAGGGTTAACCGCAGGTGCAGTCAGCGCACCTCTCCCTTGGGGGAGAGGTCGGCGCATAGCGCCGGGTGAGGGGGCCTTCCCCACGCCCGGTGTTTGCGGCAAGGCCCCCTCAACCTGACCCTCTCCCCCCTAGCGGACGCGTAGCGCCGCGGGGAGAGGTGACGCAGGGGGCAGCGGCAGTATCCTGACTGCAGGCCTCAGCTCCAGATCACCGCGGCAAGCGCCGCAAGCATAACCGGCACCCCGACTATGCCAGCGATCAGCAACACGCCGTTGCGCCAATCGCGATCGCGTTGAGAGCGTTGGGTCTTGCTGCGCGGAGAGAGCGTGGGCATATCGGCCTCATCGAATTTGACCGCGAATGCTACTGCCGTGTCCCATAGGGATTCGATTGGCGCCGGAATGGTTTGATATAGGATTCGCATAGCCCGCGGAGGATCGCCGACATGCCCAGCACGCCACGCTCCGTCTATGTTGGAGCCCTCGCCGCCGCGGCGCTGCTCGGCGGTTTCGGGCTCATCGCCGACGCGGTGACCGATGGCGATACGCTCAACCTCGACAATGCGGTGCTGATGGCGCTGCGCACCCCGGGCAATCCTGCCGACCCGATCGGGCCGACCTGGTTCGAGGAGGCGGTGCGCGACATTACGGCGCTCGGCAGCTTCTCGGTGCTCGGGATCATCGTGATCCTGGTGTTCGCCTACCTCTTGCTGGTGGGCAAACAGCGGACCGGCTGGTTCATGGCCTTCGCGGTGATCGGCGGCACCATCATCAGCACCGTGCTGAAGATGCTGTTCGATCGGCCCCGGCCGGATCTCACCGGGGTGGCCGAAGTGTTCACCGCCAGCTTTCCGAGCGGGCACGCCACGGTCTCGGCGGTGGTGTTTCTGACCATCGGCGCCATGCTGGCGGAGTCGTCCCCGGAGCGACAGCTCAAGCGGTTTTTCGTAGGGGTGGCGATTGCACTCACCCTGCTGGTGGGGGTGAGCCGGGTCTATCTCGGGGTGCACTACCCCACCGATGTGCTGGCCGGTTGGTCGCTGGGAGCGGCGTGGGCGCTGCTCTGCACCACGGCGGCGCACTTTTTGCGCGAGCGGGAGGCTGTGTAGCGCACCGATGCTTGGGTGTTCGCCTTCTCCCCTTGTGGGAGAAGGTGGCCTAAGGCCGGATGAGGGGTATCTCTCCGCGCACTGGATCGCTCCTCGCTTCGCTCAGAACGCGCTACACTTCGTTGCGCGGCCCCCTCATCCGCCCTTCGGGCACCTTCTCCCACAAGGGGAGAAGGCCACAGCCTCGCGGTCCCAGTACAACTTACGCGTAGGACAGCGCCTCAATCCAACCCCAGCGGATCCGCATCCAGCGGCCAGATCGGACGCGTCAGGCGCTTGAACGGCAGCTCGCTCCAGTTCGGATTACTCGTCCCCGGCGTCGCGACGAACAGCTGGGCCCGCGTGTTGGTGATGAACAGGTCCTTGTGCTTGTAGAGGTTCTTGATCGAGACGACCTGCTTGTCGTCGAACGTGATGCCGTGCAGCGAGAACAGGCTGAGGGTGTAGAGGTTGGTGCGCAGCGTCGTCAGCAGCACCTCGATTCCTTCGACCCGCACCACGGCGACATCGCCGATTTCGATGCGTTCGCCGGGCAGGTGATCCTGGTGGGCGTTGCGCTTCAGGAACAGCACCTCGGCCTCGGCATCGAGCGGCGGGCCGGAATGCGGTTCGAACTTGCCGCCGATGCGGAGCTTCAATCTGGCGCCGACGCCGACCTGGAAGCAGATCTTCACCGCCGAAGGGTCCCAGAGCGGCGCCACCACGGCATTGCGGATGCCGGCGTCGATGAAGGCCCTGAGCACATGGGTGGTATCGCCCGGGGCACCACTGCCGATCTGGTCGGAGGTGTCGGCAATGAGCAGCGGCTTGTCGCCTTTTAGTTTCGCCTGTTCGATCGCGTCCTTGAAGGGCGTGAACGGCAGGGTCGCCTCGGCGCGGATGCGGTAGAAGGCTTCGCCATACTGGCGTGCGGCGCGGTCGGCGATGGTCTGGTCGCGGTCGGCGACGGCCAGCATCTTGGCGCCGGCGAGTGGCACGTCGGCCCAGGGGAAGCCGTGGTTCAGCGACAGCGACAGCACGCCATCCTTGCCTTCACCGTCATAGAGCGACTGGGTGAAGGCGATCATCGGGCCTTCCATGGTGGTGGGGAACAGGCCCATGGTCTTGCAGTCGAACAGCGCCATCTTCGGCTCGATCTCGCCCGCCAAAGTGCGCTCCATCAGCGCGAACAGATCCTCGGCGCGCTCGGCGTGGTCGATATGCGGGTAGGTCTTGTAGATGACGATCAGGTCGGCATTGTCGACGATGGTGTTGTCGACATGGCCGTGCAGGTCGAGTTCGATACCGATGCGGGTCTTGCTGCCGACCAGCTCGCGGGTGCGCCGCACCAGGTCGCCTTCGCAGTCGTCGTAGCCATCGGCGATCATCGCGCCGTGCAGGTAATAGAGCACGGCATCGACCGGGCCGGCGGCGCGGAGATCGTCGAGGATGCGGTCGCGCATCGCCTCGTAGTCGGCCTTGATGGTGGGGCCGGCCGGATTGGCGAAGGCGAACAGGCTCTGGATCACCTCCCAGCCGCGCGCGAGGCCGCGCTCGCGCCAGATCTGCGGCGGGGCCGACCAGGGCGAGGGTGCGAAGGTCTCGACATTGCGATCAGCCCAGAAGCACTCCTTGAAATCGTCGATGCCGGTCGGGAACGAGGCGAAGGTGTTGGTCTCGGTGCCCAGGGTGGCGATGAACAGGCGCATGGAACTGACGGCTCCGGATGAAAGGCTGGCGGCAACTTTGGAAGGCCGGCTCAAACGGGTCAATCGGCGCCGGTTTCGTAGCGCGGAACATCGGCATTGCCGCGACTCGACGTCAAGGTGCAGATTGCTACAGGAATAGATATGAATAGGACAGGTTGGCGCGATATTGAAGAAATGCAGCACCATGTGCTACGGCTATGGCAAATTGTAGCATGAGGTGGTCATGTCTAACTGCGGTCCCGATCGTGCCTGGCGCAGCCGGGCGATTGCCCTGCTGGAGGCCGAGGGGCGGCGTTCGGCGGATACGCATCTGATCGCGCTGAACCTCAGCGGCTTGGATGCCATCGACATCTACCTCAAGGACGAATCCTCGCATCCGACCGGCAGCCTGAAGCACCGGCTGGCGCGCTCGCTGTTTCTCTATGGCATCTGCAGCGGCCGGATTTGTGAAGGCATGACGCTGGTCGAGGCGTCGTCCGGTTCCACCGCGGTGAGCGAGGCCTATTATGCGCGGCTGCTCGGGCTGGATTTCTGCGCCGTGCTGCCGCGCTCGACCAGTTCGAGCAAGATCGAGGCGATCGAGCAGCAGGGCGGGCGCTGCCACTTCGTCGACCAGCCGGGTGCCATCGATGCGACGGCGGCGGAACTGGCGGCGCAGTGCGGCGGGCATTATCTCGACCAGTTCACCTTTGCCGAGCGCGCCACCGACTGGCGCGGCAACAACAACATCGCCGAGTCGATCTTCGCGCAGATGGCGCAGGAAAGGCACCCGGTGCCGGAGTGGATCGTGATGGGCGCCGGCACCGGCGGCACCTCGGCCACCATCGGCCGCTATATCCGTTACCGCTGCCTCGACACCCGGCTCTGCGTCCCCGATGTCGAGTTCTCCGCCTTTCATGACGGCTGGCTCCGCGCTGATCGCAGCGCGACCGCATCCCGTGGTTCGCGCATCGAGGGGATCGGGCGGCCGCGCATGGAGGCCTCGTTCATCGGCGAGGTGATCGACGAGATGATCCGGGTGCCCGACGCGGCGTCGCTGGCCGGCATGCAGGTGCTGTCGCGGCTGCTGGGGCGGCGCGTCGGCGCCTCCACCGGCAGCAATTTCGTCGGGGTGTGCTGGGCGGCGAACCGGATGCGAGAGGAGGGGCGGTCGGGTTCGATCGTCTCGCTGATCTGCGACAGCGGTGAGCGCTATGCAGAGAGCTATTACAACCCGGGGTGGCTAGCGGCGCAGGGGCTCGATCCGGCGCCATATGTAGCGCGGCTCGAGCAGTTTCTCGGGGGTGGGGTGTTCGTGCCGGAGTTGCTGATGGGAGCGGAGCCGATGGCGGGGAGTTGTGCGGCCTAGCGCCCCTCCCCCTCGAGGAGGGGCGGGGGGTGGGGGTGGTGAGACGCTCGGTGCTGACTGCACCACCCCCTCCCTCAATCCCTCCCCTCAAGGGGGAGGGAGGCGATCACCTCTGGCATTCAGTTCGTCCGCGGAACTGCTACTTCCGCA
>Ga0209902_100325_pt1 | contig 61774 bp, 55 predicted proteins | sample FECB27metaG_FD_188304 | JGI IMG/M metagenome (GOLD analysis project Ga0209902, IMG submission 188304) | Cyanobacterial communities from the Joint Genome Institute, California, USA - FECB-27 (SPAdes) (version 2) | ecosystem: Environmental > Aquatic > Thermal springs > Hot (42-90C) > Microbial mats...
CGGTTCGACCGTCGTGCCCAGGCTCACGTCGATGGGGTACTCCCCGCAGCGAAATCAAGGAGGAGGCCGCAGGCCGGGGGACATTCGCGGAGGGGAGTACCCCGTCGGCGTGAGCCCCCCCACAACGGTAGAAAGCACGTTCCACCTAGACCTCCAGCGTATCGAGCCGCGCAGTCCAGTCCCCGAGCGAATGCGTCACCAGATAGGGATCGGGATACACAGCACGCGTCGCCTGCCGAACGATGGTGAACTGCCCCTGCGCATCCACGCGCCCGATGCGCGGATAGAGACAGGTGTGGTGGTTCGAAGGATCGATCTTCACCCGCCCCTGCGGCGCATCGAACTCGGCCCCCAGGATGTGCGGCAGGATCTCCGCGATCCCGTCGCTGCCGGCCTGCGCGAAGGCATTGGCGTAGATGTGCATCTGGAAGTAGGCCGCTTCCCAGCACAGGTTGGGTACGCAGCCGTCGCCGAAGCGGGCGCGCAGTTGCGCCAGGCAGCGCTGGTTGGCCGGCGAGTCGATCGACTGGAAGTAGGGTGCCGCCGTGAAGTGCCCCGTCGCCACTCCGCGCCCCATCTGCGAGATCTCGGCTTCGGAGGTCGTGAGGCTCGCGATCGGCATGCGCTTCGGGTCGAAGCCGGCCTCGGCATAGGCGCGGTACAGGCTCGCGGTGGAGTCGCCCACCACCGTCGAGAAGATGAAGTCGGGCTGCTTGTCGCGGATGTCGGCCATGATGGCCCGGTAGTCCTTCTCGGTCGCGTCGAGCGCCGCGTAGTGCTCGCCGAGCTTCTCGCTGCCGGGGCGCTGCATCACCAGCTCGCCCATGATCCGGTTCGACTCGTAGGGGTAGATGTAGTCGGAGCCGATCAGGTAGACCCGCGCGCCGAAGTTCGTCCTCATGAACTCCGCGAGTTGCACGCTGTTCTGGTTGGGCGCCGCGCCCGTGTAGATCACGTTGCCCGAGTACTCGAAGCCCTCGTAGAGCGTCGGGTAGAACAGCAGCTTGTTCCACTTCTCGATCACCGGGATCACCGCCTTGCGGCTGCTCGACATGTAGCAGCCGAAGATCACGTTGACCCGGTCCTGCACGATCAGCTTCTCGGCCAGCTGCGCATAGCGCGCCGGGTTCGACTGCGGGTCGTGGCGCACCGCCACCAGCTCGCGGCCGTCGATGCCGCCGGCCGCGTTGATCTCCTCGATGCCGAGCAGCGCGCCCTGCAGCTGCGACAGGCCGATGGTCGAGGTAACGCCGGTTTCCGAATAGAGGATGCCGACGCGGATGGGATCCTTGTCAGCCATGGGCGGTCGTCCGTGAGGGGTGAGGGGCCGTCATGTCTTTTCTGTCTCGTGTGGGATTCGTTCGGGGCTCCACCCTATCGCAGTTCGATGCTTTCGTCAGTGGGCCGCGGCCAGCCGCGCGCTCATGCGCGCGAGCCGCGCGGGCAGGCTGCGCGCATCGTCGGCGATGCAATAGTTGCGCCAGCCGAAGATGCGCCGCACATAGGCGTCGGCCGCGGCATCGACCGCGATGCAGGCGGTGCGCACGCCCGCGCCGCGCGCCTCGGCCACCGCTTCGCGCGCGTCCTCGACGAGGTACTTGGGATCGTGCACGTCGATGTCGGCCGGCGCGCCGTCGGTCACCAGCAGGATCGCGCGCTGGCCCGCGGGCTCGTCCTCGAGCAGCGCCGCCGCATGCCGCAGTGCCGCGCCCATGCGCGTCGAGTAGCGCCCGCGCACCGCGCCGATCGTCGCGCGCGCGGGCGGCGAGAGCGGCTGGCCGAACTCGAGCAGCCGGTAGTAGTAGACCTCGGCGCGCGTGTTCGACGAGAAGCCGTGCACCGCGAGCCGGTCCGCGCCGCGCAGCCGCGCGGCGGCGAGCATCAGCGCGGCCTGCTTCTCGATCTCGAGCAGCGACAGGCCATGAGGGCCCGCATCGTTGGCCGAGGCCGACAGGTCGAGCAGCACCAGCACGCTCGATGGCCGCGGCGCCTTGCCGGGCCGCATGAACAAGCGCGCGTCGGGACGCAGCCGCTGGCGCCGGTCGACCAGCACCTCGATCGCCGCATTGAGGTCGATGTCGTCGCCCTCCCATTGGCGCCGCAGCCGGTGCCGGCGGTCGAGGTGGCGCGCGCGCGGCAGTGCCAGCGGCGGCAGGCTCTCTGCGCGCAGGGCTGCTTGCGCCTGGCTTGGCAGCAGGCCCTGCCACCCGGGAAGCTTCTCGATCACCGTGCACCAGTCGGGGCGCAGGCGATCGAGGCGGCGGTCCCATTCGGGATAGGTGTAGCGGCCCAGCTCCATGTCGCCGAACTCGGGCGGTGCTTCGGCGGCCGCATTGCCCGCGTCGGAGGGCGGCGGCATGCGCGCGCCCGACTGCTGCAGCGCGATCGCCTCGTCGGGCGGTGGCGGCGTCGCGTCGGCGCCGAAGTCCCAGAGCCAGCTGTTGTCGTCGCGCCAGGGCGCGGGCACCGCGTAGCCCTGGGGCTCGAAGCGCACGCGCATCTGGCCCAGGTCGTTGGCCAGGATCGAGGCGATCGCGCGGAAGGCCTCGTAGTCCGCCAGGCCCGCGCGCGCCGCGGTGTCCTCGAACAGCCGCCGCGCCTTCTCGACCCAGTGGCTGCCGTCGTGCAGCTCGGGCCGCAGCAGCAGCCGGTCCATGCGCAGCAGCAGCGCCTCGAAGCGCAGGTCGAGCGGATCGGGCGCGGGCGGCAACGCCTCGGCGAACCAGCCGTGCAGGCCGGGGAAGTCGCGCACCAGCAGCCGCTCGACGCGCGCGTCCTCGATCGCCGACACCAGCGCGATGCCCATCGGCCGCAGCGTGTTCGCGCGGCGCGCGGGCGTCGAATGCCGCAGGTGCGCCACCGCATGCGCGACCATCGCGCGGCGCAGCGCCGGCGGGCTGTCCTCGGGAACCAGCAGCCGCCCGGCCGCGAGCACCGCGCGCGTGCCCGGCTTCGCGCCGGCCACCAGCGGCTGCACCTCGAGCGCCATGCCGGCGAGCCCGCGCGCGAGCAGCCCCAGCGCGGCGACGCTGCCCGTGTCGCGCGTCATCCGAACTGGGCTTCGACGAAGCCCTGCAGCGCGCTCGCCATGTCGGGGTCGTCGGTCAGCGCGCGCGTCATCGTCATCTCGCAGCTCTCGCGCGGCGTCACGCCGTCGCGGATCAGCACGCCCGCGTAGATCAGCATGCGCGTCGACACGCCCTCGTCGAGCCCGCGGTGCTTGAGTTCGCGCGAGCAGTGCGCGACGGCCACCAGCTTCGCGGCCAGCGCGGTGTCGATGCCGGCCTCGTGCGCCACGATCTCGGCCTCGAGCACGGCGTCGGGATAGTCGAACTCCAGCGCCGCGAAGCGCTGGCGCGTCGAGGGCTTGAGGTCCTTGGCGCTGCTCTGGTAGCCGGGGTTGTACGACACCACGAGCTGGAAGTCGGGATGGGCGCGCACCAGCTCGCCCTTCTTGTCGAGCGGCAGGATGCGGCGCGCGTCGGTCAGCGGATGGATCACCACCGTCGTGTCCTGCCGCGCCTCCACCACCTCGTCGAGGTAGCAGATGCCGCCATGGCGCACCGCCAGCGTCAGCGGCCCGTCGTGCCAGGCCGTGCCGTCGGCGTCGAGCAGGTAACGCCCGACCAGGTCGGAGGCCGTCATGTCCTCGTTGCAGGCCAGCGTCACCAGCGGCCGGCCCAGCGACCACGCCATGTGCTCGACGAAGCGCGTCTTGCCGCAGCCGGTCGGCCCCTTGAGGATCAGCGGCATGCGGTGGCGCCAGGCCTGCCGGTACAGCGCCACCTCGTTGCCGGCGGGCCGGTAGAAGGGCTCGGACTCGATGCGCCAGGCCGCGAGCGGATCGTGCACGGGTGCGTTCATGGCGTGGCGAGCAGTTCCCGCAGGGCATCGTCGATGAAGCGGGTGTCCACCGGGCTGCTGCCGCCGCCCGCGAAGTGGCCCCACACGCCCGGGATCGGCCGGTACTCGGCGTTCGGCATCTGCGCCACCTCCCATTCGTTGTCGGCGGCCGGAAAGTACAGGTCGCGCTCGGCCGGCATCACGATCGCGCGCGCGCGGATCGCGCCCAGCGCCTTCTTGAAGTCGCCGCCGAACACCGGGTTGGCGCTGATGTCGCCGTGCTGCCACGACCACAGCATCGCGAGCAGGTTGTTCGCATCCTTCTTCAGGAAGAAGCCTTCCCAGTAGCCGACCAGGAAGTCCTCGAGCGAGCTGAAGCCCAGTTCGCGCCACAGCTCCTGCCGGTAGAAGGGCTGCGACAGGCCCCAGCCCGCATAGACCCGCCCCACCGCGCGCAGCCCGCGCGTCGGCGGCGTCGTGTACCAGCCGCCGTTCCAGGCCGCGTCGCTGGTGAGCGCCGCCTTCACGCCCTCGAGGAACACGATGTTGTGCGGTGCCGTCCTGGCCGAGCCGCAGAAGGGCGCGATGCGCTCGACCATCTCGGGGTAGAGGCAGCCCCACTGGTTGGTCTGCTGCGCGCCCATCGACCAGCCCACCACCAGCGCGATGCGCTCGATGCCGAACTGCTCGGTCACCAGCCGGTGCTGCAGCCTCACGTTGTCGTAGAGCGTCACGTGCGGGAAGCGCGCCAGGTCGTAGGGCGGCGGCGTGTTGCTCGGCGAGGACGACAGGCCGTTGCCCAGCATGTTGGGCACGATGATGAAGTACTTCGCCGGGTCGAGCGCCATGCCCTCGCCGATCAGCCACTCGTTGTCGTGGTGCTGGCCCGAGTACCAGGTCGGGTAGACGACGACGTTGCTCTTGTCGGCATTCAGCGTGCCGTAGGTCTTGTAGGCGAGCTTCGCGCCGCGCAGGGTGGCGCCCCGCTGCAGCACGACGTCGCCGAGCTCGAAGATCTGGTGATCCATGGGGCGGCGCTTCAGCGGTGCTTGGCCGGCTCGTTCGGAATCCCCTCGATCGGGCATTCGGGCGTGCCCACGGTGCTGCGCGTGAACGACTCCACCCTCTCGCGCGTGCCCTCGGGGTCGTTGATCCACTGGGTGTAGAAGTTGTAGGGGCAGGCCGCCACGCCCTTGTCGCCGTCGCCCGAGTTGATGGTGCCGGTGTAGCCGCGGTGCACCAGCTTGAACAGGTGGTTCTGCGACTGGCCGTTGCGCCGCGCGTCGCGGATCAGGCCCATCGAGAGTTCGGCGTAGTTGATGCCCATCTCCTCCTCGCCGCATTCGCCGAGCGTGCGGCCGTCGAAGCCGATCAGCGCCGAATGGCCGAAGTACGAGTACACGCCATCGAAGCCGGCCGCGTTGGCCACCGCCACGTAGGTGTTGTTCATGAAGGCCATGGCCTTCGACACCAGGATCTGCTGCTCCTTGGCCGGGTACATGTAGCCCTGGCAGCGGATGATGAGCTCGGCGCCGCGCATCGCGCAGTCGCGCCAGATCTCGGGGTAGTTGCCGTCGTCGCAGATGATCAGGCTCATCTTCATGCCCTTGGGGCCTTCGCTGACGTAGGTGCAGTCGCCCGGGTACCAGCCCTCGATCGGCACCCACGGCATGATCTTGCGGTACTTCTGGACGATCTCGCCCTGGTTGTTCATGAGGATCAGCGTGTTGTAGGGCGCCTTGTTCGGATGCTCCTCGTGGCGCTCGCCGGTCAGCGAGAACACGCCCCAGACGTTGGCGCGCCGGCAGGCGTCGGCGAAGATCGCGGTCTCCTCGCCGGGCACCGAGGCGGCGGTGTCATACATCTCCTTGGCGTCGTACATGATCCCGTGCGTGGAGTACTCGGGAAAGATCACCAGGTCCATGCCCGGCAGGCCTTTCTTCATGCCGACCAGCATCTCGCCGATCTTGCGTGCGTTGTCGAGCACCTCGGCCTTGGTGTGAAGGCGGGGCATCTTGTAGTTGACGACCGCGACGCCGACGCAATCGTTGCTGCTCGAAATATCACCATGTCTCATGACGCTGCTCCTGAAGGGGTGGTTGGGAAGGGAAGGAAGAAGGGTTCAGACCGTGAGGAAGGACCGGACCTTGTCCTGGTCGAGCGTGGCGCGCGCCTCGTCGTGCACCAGGCGGCCGCGGTCGATCACGAGGAAGCGGTCGGCCAGCGCGAGCGCGAAGCTCAGCACCTGCTCCGACACCACGATCGCGAAGCCGCGCTCGGCGCGCAGCACGTTCAGCGTCTGCGCGATCTCCTTGATGATCGAAGGCTGGATGCCCTCGGTGGGCTCGTCGAGGATCAGTACCTTGGGCTCGGAGATCAGCGCGCGCGCGATCGCCAGCATCTGCTGCTGGCCGCCCGAGAGGTTGCCGGCCTTGCGCAGCCGCATGTCCTGCAGCACCGGGAAGAAGCGGTAGAGGTAGTCGGGCACCGTGCGGTGGCCCGAGCGCGCGGCGCCCGAGAGGATGTTCTGCTCCACCGTGAGGTGCGGGAACACCATGCGCCCTTGCGGCACGAAGGCCAGGCCCTGCGCCACGCGCTGATGGCTCGGCAGCCGGGTGAGCTCGGTGCCGTTGAGGCGAATGCTGCCGCCGCGCGCGGGCAAGAGGCCGATCAGCGACTTCAGCAGCGTGGTCTTGCCCATGCCGTTGCGGCCCATGACGGCGACCGCCTCGTCGGGCGCGACGCGCAGCGAGACATCGTGGATCACGCGCGACTCGCCGTAGGCGACATCGAGTGCGGAGACTTCGAGCATGCGGTGGACTCCTTCAATGGCCGAGGTAGACGTCGATCACGCGCGGGTCGGCCTGCACCTCGGCGGCCGTGCCCTCGCTGAGCAGCCGGCCCTGGTGCAGCACGGTCACGCGGTGCGCGATGCGCTTGACGAAATCCATGTCGTGCTCGATCACCACCACCGACTTGCCCACCGAGATGCGGCGCAGCAGGTCGCCGGTCTGCTCGCGCTCGCGCGGGCTCATGCCGGCCACGGGCTCGTCGAGCAGCAGCAGCTCGGGCTCCTGCATCAGCAGCATCCCGATCTCGAGCCACTGCTTCTGGCCGTGGCTCAGCTGGCCCGCGCGGCGGTCGAGCCGCTCGACCAGGAACACCTCGGTGGCCATCGCCTCGATGCGCTCGCGCAGCGCGCGGGTGCGGCGGAAGCTCAGCGACTGCCACAGGCCGTGCATGCGCGGCAGCGAGATCTCGAAGTTCTCGAGCACCGTGAGGTCCTCGTAGACCGAGGGCGTCTGGAACTTGCGGCCCACGCCGGCGCGCACGATCTCGTGCTCGTTCATGCGGCCCAGGTCCTGGCCGTTGAACAGCACCCGGCCCGCGCTGGGCCGGGTCTTGCCGCAGACCATGTCGAGCAGCGTGGTCTTGCCCGCGCCGTTCGGGCCGATGATCACGCGCAGCTCGTTGCGCTCGACCGAGAGGCTCAGGCCGTCGACCGCCTTGAAGCCGTCGAAGGAGACCGTGAGGTCCTCGACGCGCAGGATCTGCTCGTTCGAGGGCGGCACGGCCGAGGCCGCCTGCGGCAGGCCGCCGTTGGGCATCGCCAGCGTCGCGTTCATGGCACGGCCTCCGCGCCGCGGCGGCGCAGCAGCTTCTCGCCCAGGCCCGCCAGGCCGTTCGGCATCGCCCACACCACGAGGATGAAGACCGCGCCGAGGAAGTAGAGCCAGCCCTCGGGGAAGGTCTCCGACAGGTAGGACTTGAGGAAGCCGATCAGGAGCGCGCCGATCACCGCGCCGGGAATCGAGAGCCGCCCGCCCACGGCCGCGTAGATCACCATCTCGACCGAGGCCACCACGCCGATCACGCCGGGCGCGATCAGCCCCACCTGCAGGCTGTAGAAGGCGCCGCCGATGGCCGACAGCAGGGCCGCCACCGCGAACACGAAGGCCTTCATGTGCGCCGTGTTGTAGCCGCTGAAGCGCACGCGGTCCTCGCGGTCGCGGATGGCGATCAGGATCTTGCCGAAGCGGCTGCGCACGATCAACAGCGCACCCACCATGGCGAGCGCCACGGCGGCCACCTCGATGAAGTACATCGTCCGCTTGGCCGCGTCGCCCGCGATGTCCCACCCCAGCAGGGTGCGGAAGTCGGTGATGCCGTTGGCGCCGCCGGTGTCGCCCTGCTGGCCGATGACCACCACGGTGAGCGTGAGCGCCAGCGACAGCGTGACGATCGCGAAGTACACGCCGCTCACGCGCCGCTTGAAGATCGCGTACGAGAACACGTAGGCGAGCAGGGCGGGGATCGCGAGGATGCCGACCAGGGTCCAGCCCAGCGAGTGGAAGGGGATCCACCACGAGGGCAGCTGCTCGACGCTGCTCCAGACCATGAAGTCCGGCAGCTCGGGCGCCGAGGCCTCGAGCTTGAGGAACATCGCCATCATGTAGCCGCCGAGGCCGAAAAACAGGCCCTGGCCCAGGCTCAGCACGCCGCCGTAGCCCCAGGTCAGCACCACGCCGATCGCGACGAAGGCGAAGGCCAGGTACTTGCTCACCAGGTTGAGGCGGAACGGATCGAGCGTGGCCGGCAGCACCACGGCCAGCAGCAGCAGCACGGTCGCCAGCCCGACGAGGTCGCCGCGGCGTTGGGGAGAAAGCTTCATGCCCATGCGCTCAGCTCCTCGAGCGGGTCGCGAACAGCCCGTTGGGCCGCACGTAGAGCACCGCGATCACCAGCAGCAGGATCGTGGCCTTGGCCATCGAGCCGCTCATCAGGTACTCGAGCCAGGTCTGCGACTGCGCGATGGCGAAGCCCGAGAGCGCGGTGCCGATCAGGCTCTGCACGCCGCCGAACACCACCACGATGAAGGAGTCGACGATGTAGAGCTGGCCGGTGCCGGGGTTGGTCGAGCCGATCATCGTGAACACCGCGCCCGCAATGCCCGCCAGGCCCGAGCCCAGCGCGAAGGTCAGCGCATCGACGCGCTGCGTGTCGATGCCGACCGCGCCCGCGATCGCGCGGTTCTGCGTCACCGCGCGCACCTTCAGCCCCCAGGAGGTGCGGTAGAGCAGCAGGTAGACGCCGATGGCGACGATGGCCGTGAGCCCGACGATGAACAGGCGCGTGAGCGGCAGCTGGATGCCCGGCGTCGGTTCCCACGCGCCGGCGAGCCAGGAGGCCAGCGGCACGCTGACTTCCTGCGCGCCGAACAGCGAGCGGTAGGCCTGCTGCAGCATGAGGCTCAGGCCCCAGGTCGCGAGCAGGGTGTCGAGCGGCCGGTCGTAGAAGAAGCGGATGAAGCCGCGCTCCAGCACATAGCCGAACGCGAAGGTCACGGCGAACGCGAACGGAATCGCGGCGAACAGGTAGAGGTCCATGAAGCCCGGCGCGTAGTGCTCGAAGAAGCGCGACGCCAGGTAGGTCATGTAGGCACCGAGCGCCATCAGCTCGCCGTGCGCCATGTTGATGACGCCCATCAGGCCGAACACGATGGCCAGCCCGATCGCCATCAGAAGCAGGATGGTGAACAGGCTCACGCCGTTGAACACCTGCATCACCGCGATGTCGAAGTTCATCGCGCTCAGACCTTCGGGAACGGGTTGGGCTCGACCAGCTGCGGCGATTCCCAGACGATGTCGAACTGCCCGTCGGGCCGCGCGCGGCCCACGCGCACCTTCTTCCACACGTGGTGGTTGGTGGCGTGCACGCGCACCGTGCCCTCGGGCGCCTCGATCTCCACGCCCGCAGCGGCGGCCGTGACCTTGTCGACCTCGAAGGACTTGGCCTTCTCCACCGCCAGCTTCCAGAGGTAGACGCTGTTGTAGGCCACCTCCATCGGGTCGCCGATCACGCGGTCCTGGCCGTACTTGGCCTTGAAGGCCTTCACGAACTTCTCGTTGGCCGGCGACTTGATGCTCTGGAAGTAGCCCATGCAGGCGTAGTAGCCCGCGGCGTTGTCCTTGCCGATGCCCTCGATCTCGTTCTCCGACACCACGGTCGACAGCAGCACCTGCTTCGTGCCGTCGAGGCCGGCCGCGCGCAGCTGCTTGTAGAAGGCCACGTTCGAGCCGCCGACCACCGTGCTGTAGATGCAGTCGGGCTTGGCGGCCTTGATCTTGTTGATGATCGAGGAGAACTCGGTGTGGCCCAGCGGCGCGTATTCCTCGCCGAGCACCTTGCCGCCGGCCTTGGCGATCGCGGGTTTGGCGATCTTGTTGCAGGTGCGCGGATAGATGTAGTCCGAGCCCACGAGGAAGAAGTTCTTGCCCTTCTCGCGCGCCATCCATTCGACCGCCGCGATCACCGACTGCGTGGCTTCCTGCGAGGGATAGAACACGCGCTTGTCCTGCTCCTGGCCCTCGTAGTAGGTCGGGTAGAACAGCAGGCCCTTGGCCTGGGCGAGCACCGGCAGCAGCGCCTTGCGCGAGGCCGAGGTGTAGCAGCCGATGATGGCCGCCACCTTGTCGCGCTCGAGCAGCTTGCGCGCCTTCTCGGCGAACACCGGGTTCTCGCTCGCGCCGTCTTCCACCACGGCCTCGATCTTCTTGCCGAGCACGCCGCCGGCGGCGTTGATCTCCTCGATCGCGAGCTTCTCGGCATCGACCAGCGAGGCCTCGGCGATCGCGATCGTGCCCGAGAGCGAATGCAGCAGCCCGAGCTTCACCGTGCCGCCGTCCTGCGCGAAGGCCAGCGGTGCCACGCCGCCCGCGGCGCCCAGCACGATCATCGAGCCGCCGGTCTTCACGATCTGGCGGCGGTTGAAAGCGTTCGTCATGTCAAATTCCTTTGTGGTTGTGCGAGTCGTCAGGAAGATCCGACCTTCGGAACCGCGCTCGGGGTGTCTCCTCCCGCCACGCGGCCCTGCAAACGGGCGCTGCGTCGCCAGTGCCTTTGCTTCGGGCAAAGCTCCGCCAGCGGATGCATGCATCCGTTTCGACGAAAGCCCTGTTGCGACCGAAAAAACAAAAAGGCCCGAACCGGTGTTCAAACCGATTCGGGCCTTGTTGCCCGACACCTCGCTGGCAGCATTGGCAGCGGGCGTCGCATGACTGGTAACGATTGCTCGTTGCGGCGGATTCTTCTCAACCCGCGCCGGTCTGCAAATACGTTGTTGTGCGGATTGGCGGGCCGGCGGGGACTGTGCCATTTGCGCGCACAGGCGCGCCAGAGGCCACTTCGACGGAGGTCAGCGCGGCCGCGCGAAGTCCGTGTCGATCCAGGCCGAGGCGCTGGTGGCGCTGAGCTTGAACGAGGCCGGCACGTTCACGCGCGCGAGCTCGCTGTCGTCGGCCTCGTCGAAGGCGCTCAGCGTGGCCGAGGGGTTGTCCTCGTCGGGCACGATGGCCAGCGTGACGCGGACGCGCCGCTCGCCGGCGCTCACGGTCACGCTGCGGTTGAGCGTGGCGTGCAGCTGCTGCTCGTGGCGGCGGATCACCTCGGCCGCGGTCTTCACCAAGGTGGAGAAGGCGGGGCCGTCGAGCGGCTTGGGGTTCTTCTTGTCGCGGCCCATGGTCCAGGGGCCGACCAGCGCGGGCTCGGGGTCGCCATGGCGCGTCATCTCGACGGCCCAGCCGTCGTCTTCCTCGTTCTTGATGATGCGGGCGGTCCAGCGCTCGTCGCGCCAGAGGCGGTCCTGTTGCAGCGGGAGGATGTCGTCGGATTCGGTGGTCGGGGTCGTGTCGGTCATTCGGAGGCGGAGGTTCTTGCGCGTGCCATTGTCCCCTGGCCGGCGATGTAGGCCTGCAGCCCCTCGGCCAGCGCGTCGAAGGTGACGCGGCAGCGCGGGCTCGCGCGCAGGTCCTCGTGCATCGTGACCCAGGTCTCGAGCTTCAGCGACAGCGCGCGCGGCAGCAGCCGCACCAGCGCCGGACCGCGCCGCGCCAGCGCGACCTGGCACACGCCGATGCCGGCGCCGGCGCGGATCAGCGCCAACTGCGCGAGGTCGCTGTCGGTGCGCAGCGAGAAGGCGTCGCGCGTGAAGCCCTTGAAGGACTTGATCGCGTCGCGCACGAAGGCCGTGGGCTGGTCGTAGCCGATCAGCGTGTGGCGCATCAGCTCCTCGGCCGTGCGCGGCGTGCCGTGGCGCGCGAGGTAGTCGGGATGGGCATGGAAGCCCAGCTCGATGTCGCCGATGCGGCGCGCCACCAGCTGCTCCTGGCGCGGGCGCACCATGCGCACCGCGATGTCGGCCTCGCGCCGCAGCAGGTCCTGCACGCGGTTGGTCGACACCAGCTCGACCTTGAGCGCCGGATGCGCTTCGCGCAGCTTCGCCACGATCGGCGGCAGCACCTCCACCGCGACCACCTCGCTGGTCGACACCCGCACCACGCCGCGCACGCCTTCGCCCTGGCCGCTGGCCGCGCGCTGCAGCGAGGCGGCCGTGCTCTCCATGGCCTCGGCATGCGTGCGCAGCGCCAGCGCCACCTCGGTGGGCAGCAGCCCGACCTGCGATCGGGTGAAGAGCACCACCTCGAGCGCTTCCTCTAGTGCCGCCACGTGGCGTCCGACGGTGGGTTGCGTGATGCCGAGCGCGCGCGCCGCGCCCGAGAGGGAGCCCTCGCGCAGCACGCCGAGGAAGGAGCGGTAGAGCTCCCAGCTGATGGTCCAGGTCATACATAAATGTATGGCCGATGGCTCATGTTCGGCAATTCCATTCGAACCCAGGCCTGCCCAGAATTCATCCATCGATCACTGTTCTGGAGATGTTTCATGGCAAGCAACGACACGGTTCTGGTTCTGGGCGCGACGGGCGGCGTCGGCGGCGAAATGGCCCGCCAGCTGCGCGACGCGGGATGGCGGGTGCGCGCGATGAAGCGCGGCGCGGTGTCGCAGCGGCGCGACGGCATCGACTGGGTGGGCGGCGACGCGATGGAGGCGCGCGACGTGCGCGAGGCCGCGCGCGGCTGCGCGGTCATCGTGCATGCGGTCAACCCGCCCGGCTACCGCCGCTGGTCGGAGCTGGTGCTGCCGATGCTCGACCACACGATCGCGGCCGCCAAGGCCGAGGGCGCGACCATCGTGCTGCCCGGCAACGTCTACAACTACGGCGCCGATGCCTTCCCGCTGCTGGCCGAGGACGCGCCCCAGCATCCGGCCACGCGCAAGGGCGCGATCCGGGTCGAGATGGAGCGCCGCCTCGAACTGGCGAGCCGCGAGGGCGCGCGCGTGCTGATCGTGCGCGCCGGCGACTTCTTCGGGCCGAAGGCCGGCAACAACTGGTTCTCGCAGGGGCTGGTGAAGGCGGGGCAGCCGGTCAGGGGCGTGAGCTATCCCGGCGATGCCGGCGTCGGCCACCTGTGGTCGTACCTGCCCGACGTGGCCCGCACCATGGTCGAGCTGCTGGCGCGGCGCGACCGGCTCGAGCCCTTCGCCAGCTTCCACATGGCCGGCCACTGGGACGCCGACGGCACGCGCATGGCCGATGCCATCCGCCGCGTGGTGGCGCGCCGCACCGGCACGCAGGTGCGCGTGTCGGCCTTCCCGTGGTGGCCGCTGCTGCTGGCCTCGCCCTTCGTCGCCACCTTCCGCGAGCTGCGCGAGATGCGCTACCTGTGGCGCACGCCCGTGGCCATGGACAACGCGAAGCTGGTGGCGCTGCTCGGCCGCGAGCCGCACACGCCGCTCGACGAGGCGGTCGAGGCCGCGCTCGAAGGCATGGGTTGCCTGGAGGCGGGGCCGCGCGCGGCGCTCGCCTGACAAGGTGTGAATAAACCTACTGCGCGCCCCGATCTCGCACCTGCGGTCCTCACCGTACGTGAGTACGGCTGCGGTCCTCGGCACGACCTCGGGGCGCTCGCTACGGTTTCTTCACACCTTGTGAGCCCTGCGCGAGCGCGTCGTTTTCTCGACGATCGGGCCGGGATACTGATAGCCTGAGGTGCCGCGCCCAGCCATCGCAACCCAGCCCTTCTCGCCATGCCCGACTTCCGCTCGCCCGAATTCCTGATCGGCCACGTGCAGCACACGCTCGCGTTCTACGACGGCCGCAGCCTCGATCCGCACGGCGGCTTCTTCCACTTCTTCAAGGACGACGGCACGGTCTACGACCGCCGCACGCGCCACCTGGTGAGCAGCACGCGCTTCGTCTTCAACAACGCCACCGCCTGGCGCCGCTTCGGCCGGCCCGAGCACCTGGCGGCGACGCGCCACGGTCTCACGTTCCTGCAGCGCGCCCATGCGCATCCGCAAGGCGGCTACCTGTGGGAGCTCGACTGGCACGAGGGCCGCGCGCAGGTGCGCGACGACACCCACTACTGCTATGGCCTGGCCTTCGTGCTGCTCGCGCATGCGCATGCGGCGATGGCCGGCGTGGACGAGGCGCGCGCGGGCATCGAATCGACCTGGCAGCTGCTGGAGGGGCATTTCTGGGAGCCGCGCCACCAGCTCTACGCGAACGAAGCCACTGCCGACTGGACCGTGTCTCCCTACCGCGGCCAGAACGCCAACATGCATGCCTGCGAGGCGATGATGGCGGCCTTCGAGGCCACGGGCGACGCGAAGTACCTCGACCGCGCGGCGACGCTGGCGCAGGCGATCGCGGTGCGCCAGGCCGACACGACCGGGGGCAGGGTCTGGGAGCACTTCCACGAGGACTGGTCGGTCGATGCCGACCACAACCGCGGCAACCGCGCCGACATCTTCAAGCCCTGGGGCTTCCAGACCGGCCACCTGACCGAGTGGACCAAGCTGCTGCTGCAGCTCGAGGGCCTGCTCGCCGGCCGGGGCGTGGCGACGGACTGGATGCTGCCGCGCGCGCAGTCGCTGTTCGAGGCGGCGATGCGCCATGGCTGGGACGCCGAGTTCGGTGGCCTGGTCTACGGCTTCGATCCCGAGGGCGCGCTCTACGATGGCGACAAGTACTTCTGGGTGCAGGCCGAGAGCTTCGCGGCCGCCGCGCTGCTCGCGGTGCGCACCGGCGAGTCGCGCTACTGGGACTGGTACGACCGGATCTGGGACTACGCCTGGCGGCACATGGTCGACCACCAGCATGGCGCGTGGTTTCGCATCCTGTCGCGCGACAACCGCAAGCTCGGCGACGAGAAGAGCCCGGCCGGCAAGACCGACTACCACACGATGGGCGCCTGCCACGACGTGCTGCGCGCCCTCCGCGCATGAGGCCACTCAGAACACCGACAGCCCCGTGCGCGCCACGAACATCTCGAGCGCCTTCATGCCCAGCAGCGAGTTGCCGGTGGCATCGAGCGCGGGCGACCACACGCTGAGCGTGAGCCGGTCGGGCACCACGGCCACGATGCCGCCGCCCACGCCGCTCTTGCAGGGCAGGCCGATCGAGAAGGCCACGTCGCCCGCGGCGTCGTAGGTACCGCAGGTGAGCATCAGCGCGTTGATGCGCCGGGTCTGGCGCTCGCTGGTGATCGCGGCCTCGCCGTCGATCGGGTGCGCGCCGTCGCGGCACAGGTAGCCGGCGGCGCGCGCGAGCTGGCGGCAGCTCATGCGCAGCGCGCACTGGTGGAAGTAGGTGTCGAGCACCTCGGCCACGTCGTTGTCGAGCTTGCCGAAGCTCTTCATGAAGTTGGCCAGCGCCACGTTGCGAAAGCCGGTCTCGGCCTCCGAGCGCGCGACCTCCTCGTCGAAGCCCACGGGCTCGCCGGCCAGGCTGGCCATGAGCGCGAGGATGCGCGCCTTGGCGCTGCCGGCCTCGGCGCGCGCATGGCTCACGAGCCGGTCGGCGACCGCGATCGCGCCGGCATTGATGAAGGGGTTGCGCGGCTTGCCCTGCTCGTTCTCGAGCTGCACCAGCGAGTTGAACGGATTGCCCGAGGGCTCGCGGCCGATGCGCTCCCACAGCGCGTCGCCCACGGCCTGCATCGCGAGCGTGAGCGTGAACAGTTTGGACACGCTCTGGATCGAAAACGGCGTGTCGGCATCGCCGGCCGCGGCCTCCTCGCCGTCGCAGGTGCGCAGCGCGATGCCGAACTGCCGCGCGTCGACGCGCGCGAGCGCCGGGATGTAGCTGGCCACCGTGCCGGCCTGGCCCAGCAGCGGTTGCATCGCGGCCGCGATCTCGTCGAGCACGGGCTGGAATCGGGTGGATGTCGCCATGTCGCTCGTTCCTTCAGGCGCGGCGCGCGCCGCCACGGTTCACCAGCACGATGCCCACCGCCACGCCGGCCAGCGCCACCACCAGCTGCGGCGTGAGCGGCTCGGACAGCAGCAGCACGCCGAACACCAGCGCGAACAGCGGCGTGAGGAAGGTGAAGGAGGACATCTGCGTGGCCGGGTAGTGGCGCAGCATCCACATCCAAGCGAGGTAGCTCGCGAAGGCGCCGATCACGGTCTGCAGCGCGATCGAGGTCCAGGCCCAGGCCGAGTAGTGCGTGCCCCAGGTCTCGCCGAGCAAGAGCGAGATCAGGGGGCAGACCGCGGCCGTCACCGCTACTTGGTAGAACAGCGTCTTCTCGGCGCTCGCGGTGGCGAGTTTGGTGGCACGCAGCGTCAGCGTGGTCAGGCCCCACAGCATGCCGGCGGCGAGCGCCAGCGCGTCGCCGCGCAGCTGCGACGAGGAGGTGTGGCCGAAGCCTTCGCTGAAGGCCAGCACCACGGCCGCGAACGCGATCGCGAGCCCGGCCCACTGCAGGCCGCGCAGCCGCTCGGCCGGCACCCAGCGCGGCAGGAACAGCGAGACCCAGAACGGCGCCGTGTAGAGGAACACCGTGAGCCGCGAGGCGCTGGTGAGCTGCAGGCCCAGGTAGATGCCCGCGAACTCGCCCGCGAACAGCAGCCCCGCGAGCAGGCCGCCGGGCAGCGTGCCGTCGCGCTCGAACAGCGGCACCTTGCGCCAGGCGCACCACAGCCCCAGCAGCACGACCGCGCCGGCCATGCGCATCGAGGCCTGCCACATCGGCGGCACCTCGGCCACGGTGGTCTTGATGAGGATCTGCTGCAGGCCCCAGAAGGCGCAGCAGACGACGAGCAGGCCGATGGCGAGCGCGTCGAGGTGGGTTTTTCTCTGGATCATCTGTTGTTCGTCGGGGGAGGGGCGGCCCGCGGGGATGCGAGGGCGGTGCCGGCGATCCTAGCGCGCGGCCGTTTCATCGATGCGCGCTCAGCGGCCCGCGACCGGGTAGGGCGGCTTGCCGCGCGCGCCCACCATCAGGTCGGGCACCACCGCCTCGACGTCGGGCAGCGCGCGCGCCGCGCGTTCGAGCTGGCGCGCCAGCCCGGGCGAGGGCACGCAGCCCTGCAGGTAGACCCAGCGCCGCTGCACCATGACCCACACGCTGCCCCGGCGCAGGCCCGGCACCGCCTCGAGCGCGGCGCGCACCTTGGGCGCGAGCGGCTTGTCGTAGCGGTAGGCATTGCTGTCGCTGCATTTGCCTGCGAGCCAGCAGCTGGTGCCGCGCTCCAGCCGCGAATGGATCTGGATGCGGCGCTCCTCGGCCGTGTAGAACGGGCCTTCGGGTTCGGGGCAGCCCGGCAGTCCGGCCGAGACGCGGAAGAAGGGATCGTCGAACCAGTTCTGCTTGAGCGGTGCGGCGGCGTCCTGCGCGCTCGCCGCATGCGGCGCGGCCACGGCGCACAGCAGGGCGAGCACCGGCGCCGCGTGCTTCACAAGGGATGTTCCGTGTAGAAGCGGCCGCCGTGGAACAACAGCGGCGAGGCGCCGGCGTCGTGGCTGCAGCGCTCCACCTCGCCGACGAAGATCACGTGGTCGCCCTCGTCGTAGCGGCTGCGGTTGAAGCACTCGAAGCTCGCCGCGGCGCCCGCGAGCACCGGCGCGCCGCCCAGGCCCTCGGTGAAGTCCACGTCGGCCCAGCGGTCGATGTCCTTGGTGGCGAAGCGCTCGGCCAGCGTCTTCTGGCTGGCCGCGAGGATGTTCACCGTGTAGTGCGAGCCGGCGCGCAGCGCGGCCATCGAGGCGGCGCTGCGCGACAGGCTCCACAGCACCAGCGGCGGCGACAGCGAGACCGAATTGAAGGAGTTGGCGGTGAGCCCGACCAGCGTGCCGTTGGCCGCGCGTGCCGTGACGATGGTCACGCCGGTGGCGAACATGCCGAGCGCCGCGCGGAATTCAGCGGACGAGAAGGTGGGCGGCTGGGCGCTGCGCAAGGTGGTCACGAAGGAGCGGGAACGGTGGAGGGCAGGGGGCTATTCTGGCGCACCCGTCTTTCCCGCCCCCGGCGCGGCCGACATCACCTCGGTCACGAAGCGGGTGTAGGCCGCCGCGGCCGGCGAGGGCGTGCGGCCCGCGAGCGTGACCAGGCCGTAGTGGGTGCGCATGCCTTCGAGGCCTGCGATGGGCAGCGGCACCAGCGGCTGGGTCTCGTGGCGGAAGGCTGGCGCATCGGGCGCCAGCACCACGGCGCGCGCCGTGAGCGCCAGATGGCGCAGGGTGCCGGTGTCGTCGCAGACCAGGTTGAACACGCCGCGGCCGGCGCGCTTCGCCTGGCGCTCGAATTGAGCGGCCACGCGCGCGGGCAGCCTGGGTCCGGCGACCGGGTAGTCCATCGCCTGCTCGAGCGTGACCGAGGCCAGCTTGCGCAGCGGATGGCGCGGCTGCACGAAGAACGAGACCGGCACGTCGGGCAGCCGCATCGTCTCGAGGCCGCCCTGGCGCGCGAGGTCGCGCGTGTCGGCGATGAACAGGTCGATCTCGCGCCGGTGCAGCCGCTCGGCCAGCGTGGCGGTGTCGGCCACCTCGGTGCGCACCGAGAGCTGCGGATGCCGCTGCACCAGCAGCGTGAGCGCCGCGCGCCCGAGCATGCCGGCCGCGAACGGCCCCAGGCCCACCTGCAGGCTGCCGGCGGCCAGGCCCTCGAGCTGCAGCACGTCCTCCTTGAGCTGGCGCGCGTCGATGAGCAGTTCGCGGGCGCGCGCCAGCACCAGCTCGCCGGCCTGCGTGAAGCGCACCGTGCCGTAGGCGCGGTCGATCAGCCGGACCTGCAGGCCCTCCTCGAGTGCCTCGATGCTGCGCGAGAGCGCGGGCTGCGAGAGGTGCGAGGCTTGGGCCGCGCGGCCGAAGCTGCCCTGCTCGGCCAGGGCGACGAGGTGCTGGAGCTGGCGCAGCTGCATCGTGATCTTGTGTTTTTCTTCAAATCGATCGACGTATTTTGCATTTGCCAATGGTTTGGGGGCTGCCCAGAATCGCGCCACTTTCCAGCTTCCAGCTTCGCGCCAGGCCGCACCATGCATCTCCTCCACGTCCTTCCACGCGCACATCGCGCCACCGCCGCCTGCGCCGCGCTGGCCTGCGCCATGGCCTTCGCGCAGCCGGCAACGCCCCTCGCGCCCAAGCCGCCGGAGCCCGCCACGCTGGCCGCCAACGCCGAGTTCGCGAAGACGCTGCCCTTCGCCGACCGGCGCGATTTCGAGGACGCGATGCGCGGCTTCATCGGCACCGTGCCCGACGCGCTGGTGCCCGGCGCCGGCGAGCGCCCGGCATGGAGCATGAAGCCCTACGGCTTCCTGCAGGCCGACGCGCCGGCCGACAGCGTCAACCCGAGCCTGTGGCGCCAGGCGCAGCTCAATGCGATCCACGGGCTGTTCCGCGTGACCGACCGGGTCTACCAGGTGCGCGGCTTCGACATCGCGAACATGACCATCGTCGAGGGCGACAGCACGCTGATCGTGATCGATCCGCTGCTCGCCGCCGAGACCGCGCGCGCCGCGCTCGCGCTGTACTACCAGCACCGGCCGCGCAAGCCGGTCGGCACCGTGGTCTACACGCACGGCCATGCCGACCACTTCGGCGGCGTCAAGGGCGTGGTCGACGAGGCCGACGTGGCGGCCGGCAAGGTGCAGGTGATCGCGCCCTCGGGCTTCATGGAGACCGCGGTGGCCGAGAACATCCTCGCGGGCAATGCGATGAGCCGGCGGTCGCAGTACCAGTTCGGCTCGCTGCTGCCGCCCGGCGTGCGCGGCCAGGTCGACACCGGGCTGGGCAAGGCGCTGGCGCGCGGCACCGTCACGCTGATCGCGCCCACCGCCACCATCGACAAGCCGACCGAGGAGCGCACCATCGACGGCGTGCAGTTCGTGTTCCAGCTCGTGCCGGGCTCGGAGGCGCCGTCCGAGATGCTGATGTACCTGCCGCAGTTCCGCGTGCTCAACATGGCCGAGGACGTGACGCACACCATGCACAACCTCTACACCATCCGCGGTGCCGAGGTGCGCGACGGCAGCCTGTGGTCGAAGTACATCGACCAGGCGCGCGTGGCCTTCGGCGACAGGACCGACGTGCTGATCGCGCAGCACCACTGGCCCACCACGGGACGCGATCGCATCGTCGAGCTGCTGAAGAAGCAGCGCGACATGTACAAGTTCATCAACGACCAGTCGCTGCGGCTGCTCAACCACGGCTACACCGCGGCCGATATCGCCGAGACCCTGCGCATGCCCGCGAGCCTCGAACAGGAATGGTCGGCGCGCGGCTACTACGGCACCCTGCGGCACAACGCGAAGGCGGTCTACCAGAAGTACCTGGGCTGGTACGACGCCAATCCCGCCAACCTGAATCCGCTGCCGCCCGTGGCCCAGGCCCGCAAGACGGTGGAGTACATGGGCGGCGCCGAGGCGGTGATCGCGCGCGCCCGCGGCGATTTCGCCAGGGGCGAGTACCGCTGGGTCGCGAGCGCGATGAGCCAGGTGGTCTATGCCGATCCCTCGAACCGCGCGGCGCGCGAGCTCGGCGCCGACGCGCTCGAGCAGCTGGGCTACCAGTCGGAGGCCGGCACCTGGCGCAGCGCCTACCTGGTGGGCGCGATGGAGCTGCGCAACGGCGTGCCGAAGATCCCGTCGGGCGGCACCGCCAACGCCGACACGCTCAAGGCCGTGAGCAACGACCTGTTCTTCGACTACCTCGGCGTGCGCCTCGATGCCGCGAAGGCCGAGGGCAAGCGGCTGGTCATCAACTGGAACTTCACGGACTCGAAGCAGCAGTTCGTGCTGACGCTCGAGAACTCGGCCCTGACCCACATCGCCGGGCGGCAGCCGGATGCCGACGCCACGGTGACGCTGAGCCGCGCCACGCTCGACGCCGTGACGCTGAAGCAGACCAGCTTTCCGGCCGCGGTGCTGGCCGGCCAGGTGCGCATCGAGGGCGACCGCGCGAAGCTGGCCGAGCTGATGGCGATGCTCGACAGCTTCGAGCCGATGTTCCCGGTGGTGGAGCCACGATGAACGCGGCTCAGGGCAGGTCGGGCAGCGGCATGCCGCCGACGACGACCTGGCCCAGCGTGTCCAGGTAGGTCTGCCAGAAGCGCGTGGGCTGCTGGCCCTTGCCGGGCCGGCCGAAGTCGCACACGCCGGTGGGGAAGGCGGCCTTCAGGCGCGACCATTGCGCGTCCGAGAACACCACCGTGCCGTAGCTCGCGCGGTCGAGCGGCGCGAGCTGGCACTCGAGCACGTCGTCCGTGATGGCCTCGCCGGCCGCCATCCGCGTCGAGCCGTCGGCCAGGCCGGTGCATTCGAGCATCGAGAGCCCCGTGCCGTCGGCGCTGCCGCAGCGGTCGTTGGCGCTGGCCGGGCGATGGGCGATCACCTTCTGCGCGAGCGGCGTGGCGCCGCCGTCCCGCTCGATCGCACCGAGCCAGGCGTCCATCGTGTCGTAGGCCTCGCGCTGGCTGCCGGCCTGGTACCAGATCGCCTGGTTGGCGTGGCCGCCGTTGGCGCGGTCGAGCCGCGCGCGCAGGGTCCACGAGCGGTGCTGGTGATGGATGCCGCTGATGTCGAGCGTGCGGATGTCGATGATCGCCACCTGGCCCAGGCCGTTGGCCTGGTTGAACGAGCCCGAGCGGTACGAGGCCTCGATCGCGCCCGGATCGGCCGCCACGCGCGGCGCCTGCAGCGCGTAGTCGATGGTGTGCGAGCCGATGCCCGCGTTGAGGTCCACGAACTGCTCGGCGCTGATGCGACCCGCCTTCAGCGCGAGCAGGCCGTACTGCAGGCCCACGTTCGAGTACGGCCGGTTGGCGAAGCCGTCGGGCCGCTTGCCGAAGATCGAGATCGCGGAGTCGGCCGAGGTGCAGCGCGCGCCGCCCGGGTTGAAGGTGGCGTCGTAGCGCGCGCCCGGGGGCGCGTCGCAGCCGCCGAGCGCGGTGGGCGAGGTGCCGGGAAGGTTCGCGATGTTGGTCGCGTAGGGGTTCAGGTTGTTGTTGAACTTGTAGAAGTCGATCCACTCGGTGCACACGGCGGTGTTCAGGTGGCCCGAGGCGGCGGCCTGCTGGTCGGGCGTCCACGCGGTGGCGGTGCGGCCGAAGTAGTTGCGCAGCAGCGCGCAGTCCTCGACCTCGTTGCCGGTCGATCCCGCGTCGGGAAAGGAGGCGCCGACGATGATCCCCTGGTAGAGGCCCGGATAGGCGTTGGCCATCCACTGCTGGGCGATGGCGCCGCCCGAGCTGCCGTAGCCGAAGGTGTAGCGCAGCTCGCCGTAGGCTTCGACGATGCGCTCCTTGGCCATCATCGTGGCCTCGGCCTGCACGGCGATGTTGCAGTTGTGGCCCGAGTCGTTGAGCGACACGGCCAGCACCGCGAAGCCGCGCGAGAGCGCATCGCGGTCGAGTACGCGCTGCGAGGACAGGGCGTTGGACTGGCCGTAGCCGTTGCCGCAGCCCGAGCCATGCTGGATCAGCAGCTTGCGGTTCCACGCGGCCTGCGGCTGCCACGGCGCCCAGGGCTTCGCGGGATCGAACAGCACCGCCACGTCGTAGTAGTCGCGGTCCTGCACGCCGGTCTCGATGCGCACCACGAAGGGCACGGTGCGGCCCTGGTCGGTGGTGGTGGTGGCGATGTCGGCCGGCGGCCGGGCCGGGTCGTAGGGCTGGAAGCCCGCGACGGCCGGATCGCTCGACAGGTACCTGAAGCCGTAGCTCACGGGGCGGTTGCAGTCGGCGTCCTGCGCGCCGGCATCGCAGGCCCAGGGCTGGATCTGCGGGCCGTAGAGGATGCGCCCGCCGTTGGCGTGGTTCGTGATCGCTAGCGACGACAGCGCCGTGCCGCCGGCGCGCGCGGTCAGCAGGTGGCGGCCCTCGCTCATGCCGGTGACCAGCCCCATGAAGCGCTCGCCGGGCCGCATCGCGAATGCAGACGACACGTCGGTGCCGTCGAGCTCGATGCGCAGCGCGCTCGCCGCGATGCCCGCGGCCGGCACGATCTCGACCAGCGCGTCGCCGCCGCTGACGAGGTCCGCGCGGTTCGACAGCACCTTGATGTCGGCCGCCTTGGTCGTCGTTGCGGGCGGCTGCGCGGGGTTGCCCGTGCTCGCGGGTGGAAGGCCCGCGAAGCGCGCGCCGCCATCGCCGCCGCCGCAGCCGGCAAGCAGCGCGCCGCCGCCGATGCACCACGCCGCCAGCAGCACGCTGCCGCGGCCGCTCCATGTCTTCTCGCTCATCGTGTCTCCAGGTATTGATTGGCGGCGCGATGCTAGGCAGCGCGTGCGGCCATGGCTTCCACGAAACGGCGCGGCTTTTCAGAATCTTGCAATTGCTTGCGGGCGCTGCGGGCAAACCTGCATGCCCGTGGCGGGCCGTGCGTCGGACACTCGTGCCTTCCTTCCCCGACAGAAAGACAAGACGCCCGTGCAGACCTTCGCCGAGCGATTCGACACCACGACCGCGTCCCGCACGAAGTTCGAACCCGAGGCGGTCCTGCTGCAGGACCAGGGCCTCTGGCCCGGGCTGCGGCTCGAGGAGTGGCGCGGCTCGGGCGGGGAGATGCCCGAGACCGTGCTGTTCCAGCACGGCGTGATGCTTCACCACGAGGCACTGACCTCCGCGCGCATCCACTGGTCGGGGCACCGGCCGGTGACAGGCGACTTCGCGCCGGGCAGCTTCGGTATCTTTCCCGCCGGGCTGTCGTACAGCGGGCATGCGCGCGGCCGTTGGCGCGGCGTGGTGCTGGGGCTGACGCCGGGCCTGGTGCAGGCCGTCTCGAGCTCGCCGGGCGCGAGGACGGTCGAGTTGGTGCCGGGCAACGGCATCCGCGACGGCTTCGTCTGGCAGGCCAGCCTCGCGCTCGCCGCCGATATCCGCGAGGGCTATCCGGGCGGCGCGATCTACGGGGAAAGCATCGCGGTGGCGCTGGCGGCCTACCTGCGGCGGCACCATGCGGCCGATCCGCGGCTGCAGGTCGAGCGCATCGAGGCCGGCGACGCGCTGCGCCGGCGTGTGCAGCAGTTCATCCTCGACCAGTTGCAGGAGAAGCTCACGCTCGCCGAGATGGCGGCCTTCGTGCAACTCGATGTCTATTCGTTCGCGCGCTGGTTCAAGCGCGCCTTCGGCATGCCGCCGCACCGCTACCTGATGGCCGCGCGGATCGCGCGCGCGCGGACGCTGCTGCTGCGCACCGAGCTGAGCCTGGTCGAGATCGCGCTGCAGTGCGGCTTCAGCAGCCAGAGCCACCTGTCGAGCGCGTTCCGGCGCTTCGCCGGCATCGCGCCCGGCAGCTACCGGGCGCGCGGGAGGGAATGAGACAGCGGAGCTGCGCCGCTCACGCCTTCAGCAGCTGGAGCCGCACCAGGCTCTCGGCCGTGGCGACGATCGCCTCCTCGGCCGAGCGCGGATTCCATCCGAGCAGCCGCCGGGCCTTCTCGCTGGTGGCGTTCATGTTCACGCCGAGCATCGGCACGACGGCCTTCATGCGCGGGTCGGTCTTCGCGCCGAGCCGCACCAGCCAGTTGGGCAGGGCCCGCGTCGACACCTTCTGTGCCGCCGCGCCCATGCGCTCGCGCAGGATGCCCGCCACGTCGGCCAGCCACAGGCTCTCGCCCGCGATCGCGAGGAAGCGCTCGCCCTTGCCGGCCGGATGCGTCATCGCGAGCAGGTGCAGGTCCGCGACATCGCGCACGTCGACGAAGCCCGAGTTGATCTTCGGCGAGCCGGGCTGGCCGTCCATCATTCCCTTGATGATCTGGATCGAGTGCGAGAAGTCGGCGCCGAGCGCGGGGCCCAGCACCGCGGTCGGGTTGACGGCCGAGAGTTCGAGGCCGCGGCCTTCCTTCTCGACGAAGGCCCACGCGGCGCGCTCGGACAGCGTCTTCGACTTCTGATACGGCGCGACATCGCCCGCGAGGTTGCTCCAGTCCTCTTCATTGAAGGGCCGGCCCATCGGCCCATGCCCGACACCGACCGCGCCGAAAGCCGAGGTGAGGACCACGCGCTGGACGCCCGCGTCGCGCGCGGCGCGCAGCACGCGCAGGTTGCCGTCGACGGCCGGCCGGACCCAGTCCTCGTCGGTGGCATAGCTGCCCGATGGCGTGGGCGAGGCGCCGTGGATCACGTAGGTGCATCCCTTCGCGGCCTCGGCCCAGCCGGCGTCCGCGCCCAGGTCCGCGACCACGAAGCCCAGCCGCTCGCCCGGCTCGGCGCCGCCTGTCTTGAGGTGCTCGCGGACCTCCGCTTCCCGTGCGAGCGTGCGCACGGTCGTGCGGACGCGAAATCCCTGGGCCAGCAGCGCGAGGATGCAGTGCTGCGCGATGAAGCCGGTGCCGCCGGTGACCAATACCAAAGCCTGTTCCATGTCCGTTCCTTGTTCGTCCGTGATTCGAGGTGGGGAACGATATTTCGAGGGGGTCGGACTGTGAATGCTTGGGAGTACGCTTTGCTTGCGCGATAGTACGAAGATGAGCGCCGATCCCTTCTCCGACATCCTCAAGCTGACCCATGCGCAAAGCCTGGTGACCGGCGGCTTCACGGCCGGCGGCACCTGGGCCCTCCGTTTTCCGGCGCCCGACAAGATCAAGTTCTTCGCCGTCGTGAAGGGCCACTGCTGGGTCCGCATCGAGGGGGAGCCCGAACCCGCGCGCTTCGAGACCGGCGACGTGGGGCTGCTGTCGGCGCACCGCTGGTCGATCCTGTCCAGCGATCCCGAGGCCGAGCCGGTCGACGCCATGGGCCTGTTCTCGGGCGCGGGCCGCTCCTCGGCGCAGCTCGGCGACGGCAGCGAGTTCGCGCACATCGGCGGCCACGTGCTGCTCGATCCGGTCAGCGGGCCCTTGCTGCTGAATGCGCTGCCACCGTGGATCCATGTCCGCGCGTCGGCGCCGCAGGCCCCGGTGTTCCGCTGGCTGCTCGATCACCTGATGGAGGAGCGCACCCAGGCACAGCCGGGTGCGCAACTCGCCGCGGCCCAGCTCGCGCAGCTGCTGTTCATCCAGATCCTGCGCGCGCACCTGGGAACCTCGGGGCCGCTGGTCGCGGGCTGGCTGCGCGCCCTGAGCGAGCCGCGCATCGCGCCGGCCCTGCGGGCGATGCACGACGATCCGGCGCGTGCCTGGCACCTGGAGGAACTGGCCAGCGCCTGCGCCATGTCGCGCACCACCTTCGCCTCGCACTTCAAGGCCGTGGCCGGCATCGCGCCGCTGGGCTACCTGACCGAGTGGCGCATGCGCCTGGCCGAGCGCGCCCTGGGCGAGGACGACACGCCGGTCGCGCTCGTGGCGCAGAGCCTGGGCTACACCTCCGAGAGCGCGTTCAGCCATGCCTTCAAGCGCGTCACCGGGAGTTCGCCGACGGCCTACCGGCAGGCGCTGCGCGCGGGGGCGAGGGTGGGATTCACGGGCCGCGAGGCGGTGCCGCAGGAGTCCTAGGCGCCCGCCGCCCCTTCAATCGCGCGACCATTGCAGGGTCGCGTCGACGGGCGCGCGCGAGGTCCTGTAGCCGTTCGCCGGATCGTCCGTATCGGCGTGGCCGAAGGAGATGCCGCACACGACCTGCTGGTCGGCGGGCAGGCCGAAATGCGCGCGGATCGCCGCGGCGTGCCGTGCCAGCGCGGCCTGCGCGATGGCCGCGACGCCGTGCGCCTCGGCCGCCAGCAGGAAGTTCGCGACCCAGCCGCCGGCGTCGACCAGCGCATAGGGCCCGAGCTCGGCCGGCACCGTGACGACCAGCACGTGAGGGGCGCCGAAGAAGTCGAAGTTGCGCAGCGCCTGGACCGCCGAGGCGTCGCGATCGCCGCGGCGCACGCCGACGGCGTCGTAGAGCTGCAGGCCGGCTTCGCGGCGCCGCTCGAGGTGCACGCCGCGGTACCCGGCGGGAAAGGGAAAGTCGCTGGCCGGTGGCTGCGCGCGTGCCGCGGCCTGCATGGCCGCGCGGAAGCGCTCGGTGCCCGCGCCGCGCGTCACGACGATGTGCCAGGGCTGCGTGTTGCACCACGAGGCCGTGTGGCGCGCGGTCTCGAACAGGCGCTCGATGGTGGCGTCGGGCAGCGGCTCGTCCAGGAAGGCCCGGCAACTGCGGCGGCGCGACGCCAGGTGCGCGAGGGTCTGGGCTTCGGATGGGCTCAAGGCCGCCTCACTCCGCCTGGATGCCCGCATCCTTGATGCGCGTGCCCCAGGCCGCTTCCTGCTCGACCATGAAACGCGCGAATTCCTCGGGCGGCGCGGGATAGGGCTCGAGGCCCAGCGCCGCGAAGCGTTCCTTGATCGCGGGCTTGTTGAGCGACTTGACGACTTCGGCGCTGAGCTTCGCGACGATGTCCGGCGGGATGCCGGCCGGCCCCATCAGTCCGCCCCAGGCGATGTACGAGAAGCCCGGAAAGGTCTCGCCCAGCGCCGGCAGGCCCGGCATCAGGACCGAGCCCTTGTCGGCCATCATGGCCAGCGGCCGCACCTTGCCGTCCTTGACCAGCCCCTGCGACGAGGCCAGGTCCACGAACATGAAGTCGAACTGGCCGCCCACCAGGTCGACCAGCGCCGGCGGCGTGCTGCGGTAGGGCACCGCGATCGCCGAGAACTTGCCGACGTTCATCAGGTGGGCGCCCGCCACCTGGCCGGTGGCGTTGCCGTAGCCCATGGTGTTCTTCGCGCCGCCGCGCACGGCCTTGAGGAAGTCGGCGACGTTGGTCAGGGGCGAGGTGCCATTGACGACCAGCACGAACGGAAAGTTGGTGGTGCGCGCGATCGCGGTGAAGTCCTTGATCGGCGCGTAGTTGAGCTTCTTGTAGAGCCAGGGATTGGCCGAGTGGGCCGAGCTCGTGCCGAGCAGCAGGGTGTAGCCGTCGGGCGCGGCCTTGCTCACGGCCTCGGCGGCGATGGAGCCGTTGGCGCCGGGCTTGTTGTCGATCACGATCGGGGCGCCGAGTCCCTTGTGCACGTCCTCCATGAGCACGCGCGTCATCACGTCGGTGCCGCTGCCCGCGGCGAAGGGCACCACGACGCGGATCGGCTTGGCGGGATAGGGCTGGGCCGAGGCCGCGGCGCAGGCCAGGGCGAGCGCGCCCGCCGCGAGCGCCTTCGCCAGGAAGGAATCCAGAATCTGCATGCGTGTCTCCTGTGCCGCTGAGGGCTTGTTGTGGGTCCGGTCGGTCGATGCGTGGCGTGCGTGCCGTGTGTCTCAGTAGGACTTGGGCAGCCCCAGCACCTTCTCCGCGATGAAGCACAGCACCAGCTCGGGGCTGATGGGCGCGATGCGCGGGATCATGATCTCGCGCAGGTAGCGCTCCACGTGGTATTCCTTCGCGTAGCCGAAGCCGCCGTGCGTCATCACCGCCTGCTGGCAGGCATTGAAGCCGGCCTCGCCGGCCAGGTACTTGGCGGCGTTCGCGGCCGCGCCGCAGGGCAGTCCGCTGTCGTACTGCCAGGCCGCCTGCATCACCATGAGCCAGGCCGCCTCGAGCTCGATCCAGTTGCGCGCCAGCGGATGCTGGATGCCCTGGTTCTGGCCGATCGGGCGGTTGAAGACCACGCGCTCGTTGGCATAGGCGGTGGCGCGCTCGAGCGCGAGCTGGCCCAGGCCCACGGCCTCGGCGGCGATCAGCACGCGCTCGGGGTTCATGCCGTGCAGGATGTATTCGAAGCCGCGGCCTTCCTCGCCGATGCGGTCTTCCACGGGAATCTCGAAGTCCTCGATGAACAGCTCGTTCGAGTCGACGCACTTGCGGCCCATCTTCTCGATCTCGCGCACCTCGATGCGACTGCGGTCGAGGTCGGTGTAGAACAGCGTGAGCCCGTGCGTGGGCTTCTCGACCTCCTCCAGCGGCGTGGTGCGCGCGAGCAGAAGCACCTTCTGCGCGACCTGGGCGGTCGAGATCCAGACCTTGCTGCCGTTGACCACGTAGCGGTCGCCGCGGCGCTGCGCGCGCGTGCGCAACTGGGTGGTGTTGAGGCCGGTGTTCGGCTCGGTCACCGCGAAGCAGGTCTTGACCTCGCCGCGCGCCATCGGCGGCAGCATGCGCTGCTTCTGGGCTTCGCTGCCGAACACGACCACGGGGTTGAGCCCGAACACGTTGATGTGCACCGCCGAGGCGCCCGACATCCCGGCGCCCGAGCGCGAGATGGTCTGCATCATCACGGCCGCATCCGCGATCGACAGCCCCGAGCCGCCGTACTGCTCGGGAATGCAGATGCCCAGCCAGCCGTCCTTGGCCAGGCTGTTGGCGAATGCCTCGGGGAAGCCGCCTTCCCGGTCCCTTTCGAGCCAGTAGGCATCGTCGAAACGGCGGCAGATCTTCTGGATGGAATCGCGGATGGACTCCTGTTCGGCGCTGAGCTGGAAATTCATGGACGGGCGACAGGTTGAAAACCCGATCATTCATCTATGTGTTCAATATTGACATGAGGGAGAACACCTAGACTGATCGCCGCTGGAGATGCTCTTCCTCTGGAGGCGAGCAAAAACCCGAAGTCAAAAGAGTTTGTCGAGTCAGCAAAAGTGTTTCAGGAGCTTGGCGATATTGTTCATGTATGTGTACTATTCGTGCACGACAAAGAACAATCCTCAGGAGACGCATGACAGTTCCCCCCACGCCCGCGCCGCTCGCGGGCTTCCGCATCGTCGACATGAGCACGGTGCTCATGGGCCCGGTCGCGACCCAGGTGCTGGGCGACTACGGCGCCGACGTCATCAAGGTCGAGCCGCCCGAGGGCGACGTGATGCGCCACGCCGGCATGGCGCGCACGCCGCGCATGGGGGCGATGTACCTGGCGAACGGCCGCAACAAGCGCAGCATCGTGCTGGACATCAAGCAGCCGGCCGCGAAGGAGGCGCTGTTCGCGCTCTGCCGCTCGGCCGACGTGTTCATCCACAACGTGCGTCCGGCCGCGATGCAGCGTGCCGGGCTCGGCTACGAGGATCTGCGCGCGATCAACCCGTCGATCGTGTACGTCGCGCTCGTGGGCTACAGCGAGCACGGCCCCTATGCCAACCAGCCGGCCTTCGACGACATCATCCAGGCCGGCGCCGGCGTGTCGGGGCTGTTCGTGCGCGCGGGCCTGGAAGAGCCGGTGTTCGTGCCGATGACCGTCGCCGACCGCGTGACCGGGCTGACCGCGGCGCACGCCACGCTGGCCGCGTTGCTGATGCGCGAGCGCACCGGCATCGGCCAGGCGATCGAGGTTCCGATGTTCGAGACGCTGGTGCAGACCGTGCTCGGCGACCATCTCAACGGACAGGCCTTCGAGCCGCCGATCGGCGAGTCGGGCTACAGCCGCCTGCTCACGCCGCACCGCCGGCCCTACAGGACGCTCGACGGCTACATCGCCGCCACGCCCTACAACGACAAGCAGTTCCGGGCCTTCTACGCCGCGATCGGCCGCGCCGACGAGATCGACAGCAATCCGCTTTTGGGCAGCCAGAGCGCGCGCGCCAGCAACTACCACGCGACCTACGCGCAGCTCGCCGAGATCATCGCCACCCGCAGCACCGACGAGTGGCTCGCGCTGTGCCGCGCGCACGAGGTGCCGTGCGCGCGCGTCAATTCGATCGACGACCTGCTGGTCGATCCGCACCTCGAGGCGGTGGGCTTCTTCGAGCGCGGCGAGCATCCGTCCGAAGGCCGCATCGTGCAGATGCGGCCCAGCACGCGCTGGAGCAGCGCCGACGTCTCGATCCGGCGGCATGCGCCGCGCATCGGCGAACAGAGCGTCGAGCTGCTGGCCGAGGCCGGCTTCGATGCCGAGCGCATCGAAGCGATGCTGGCCGAAGGCAGCACGGTCGATGGCCGCCCCGGGCCGCGCGACTGAATTTCTTTCCCTCCGCTTCCACCCACGCACAGGACCCACCATGGCAGGCCTCTACTTCGAGCAGTTCGAGATCGGACACATCTTCCAGCACGCGACCACGCGCACCGTCACCGAAACCGACAACCTGCTGGCGACCGTGCTCAGCATGAATCCGCAGCCGCTGCACCTGGACGTCGAGTTCGCGGCCAAGACCGAGTTCGGTCGCCCGCTGGTCAACAGCACCTTCACGCTGGCGCTGGTCATCGGCCTGTCGGTCAGCGAGACCACGCTGGGCACCACCATCGGCAACCTCGGCATGCGCGAGGTCACGTTCCCAAAGCCGGTGTTCGCGGGCGACACGCTGCGCATCGAGACCACGGTCAAGAGCAAGCGCGTCTCGAAGTCGCGGCCCGACGCGGGCATCGTCGACTTCGAGCATCGCGGCTACAACCAGCGCGGCGAGATCGTCTGCGTCTGCCAGCGCGCCGCCTTCATGCGCCGGCAGCCCGAGCCGGCCCTCGCATGACGGGCGGGTCGTCGCCGGTCGACGCGCGCCACTTCGACCTGCGCGGCCTGCTGCGCGCGGACGACTGGGTCGTCTGCGGCCAGGCCGCGGCCGAGCCGCTGACGCTGACGCGGCGGTTGCTGGCGGACGACGGCGCGGCGCTGCCGTCGACGGTGTTCCTCGGCACCACCCTGTCGGCGAGCTTCGACGGCCCGGTGCCGCGGGGCATGCGCTTCGTCTCGTACGGCGCGATGGCGCGCACCTCCGGCCTGGCCGACCGCGGCCTGCTCGAGGTGCTGCCCGAGCGCTACGCCCTGCTGGCCGGGCTGTTCGCCGAGGGCACGCTGCGCGCCGACGTGGTGCTGCTGCAGGTGGCGCCGGGCGGAGCGCACCGGCCGCCGAGCCTGGGCCTGGCCAACGACTACACGCTGGCCGCCGCGCGACGCGCCCGCGTGGTGATCGCGGAGGTGAACCCGGCCGTGCCCTGGACCCATGGCGCGGCGCTGCCGGCCGACCTGCGCGTCGACCACTGGATCGCGGCGGACATCCCGCCGGTCGAGCTGGCGCCGGCGCGTTCCGGGCCGGTGGAGCAGGCGATCGCGCGCCATGTCGCGGCCGCGATCCCCGATGGAGCCACGCTGCAGACCGGCATCGGCAGCCTGCCCGATGCCGCGCTGGCCGAGCTCGGCGGGCACCGCGACCTGGGCCTCCATTCGGGCGTGCTCGGCGACGCCGGCGCGCGGCTCGTGCGCGCGGGCGCGGCGAACAACAGCCGCAAGGGCATCGACGCCGGCATCTCGGTGACCAACACCGTGATCGGCAGCGCCGAGCTCTATCGCTGGGTCGACGACAACCGGGCTGTCGAGGTGCGCCCCGCCTGCTACACGCACGCGGCCGAGGTCATGGCGCGGCTGCACCGCCTGTGCGCGATCAACGGCGCGCTCGAGGTCGACCTCTCGGGCCAGGTCAACTGCGAGGCCATCGGCGGGCGCCAGCGCGGCGGCGTCGGCGGCCTGCTGGATTTCGCGCGCGCCGCGCGGCAGTCGCCGGGCGGGCGCGCCATCACGGTGCTGCCGGCCACCGCCGACGGCGGGCGGCGCAGCCGCATCGTGCTCGACCTCGCGGGCAACCCGGCCACCATCGGCCGCGCGGACGTGGACCTGGTCGTCACCGAGTTCGGCGCCGCCGACCTGCGCCACGCCACGCTGGACCAGCGGGCCGAGCGGCTGGTCGCGATCGCCGCGCCCGAGTTCCGCGAAGCGCTGGCCCGCGGCTGGCGCGCATCCATCGGGGGGAGAAGGGCATGGCATTGACGCAGGGACCGCTCGCGGGCATCCGCGTGCTCGAGTTCGCGGGCATCGGCCCGGGGCCGCTGTGCGGCATGCTGCTCGCGGACATGGGTGCCGAGGTGCTGCTGGTCGAGCGCAAGGAGGCGGCCGACATCGGGCTGCCGCGGCCGCGGCGCTTCGAGCTGCCGCACCGTGGCAAGCAATCGATCGCGATCGACCTCAAGGCGCCCGAGGGCGTGGCGCTCGCGGCCGATCTCGCCGGCGCGGCCGACGTGCTCGTCGAGGGCTTCCGGCCCGGCACGATGGAGCGGCTGGGACTCGGCCCCGAGCCCTGCCTGGCGCGCCAGCCGGCGCTGGTCTATGGCCGCATGACCGGCTACGGGCAGGACGGCCCGATGAGCCGGGTCGCGGGGCACGACCTCAACTACATCGCGCTGGCCGGCGCGCTGCATGCCATGGGCCGGGCCGGGCAGGCGCCCACGCCGCCGCTGAACCTGGTCGGCGACTATGCGGGCGGAGCGCTGAACCTGGCCTTCGGCATCGCCTGCGCGCTGGTCGAGCGCGGCCGCTCGGGCCGCGGCCAGGTCATCGATGCCTCGATGGTCGAGGGCGCGGCCCTGCTCATGACCTCGTTCTTCGGCCTCTATGCCGCTGGCATGCACGCGGCGCCGCGCGGCTGCAACCTGCTCGATTCGGGCGCGCCGTTCTACGAGGTCTACCGCTGCGCGGACGGCGCCTGGGTTGCGTTCGCCGCGATCGAGCGCAAGTTCCGCGCGGTGTTCGCCGAACGCGCCGGCCTTGCGCCCGATGCGCTCGCGGGGCTCGACGATCCTGCCACCTGGCCCGCGGCCAAGGCCATGCTCGGCGCGCTGTTCGCGGGCCGCACGCAGGCCGACTGGTGCGCGCTGTTCGAGGACTGCGATGCCTGCGTCACGCCCGTGCTGTCGCACGAGCAGGCGGTGGCGCATCCGCACAACCGGGCGCGCGCGAGCTTCGTGCAGGTCGACGGCGTCGCGCAGCCCGCGCCGGCGCCGCGGCTGTCGCGCACGCCGGGCGCCATCCAGCGCCCGCCACCCGAAACCGGCGCGGGCGGCCTGGCCGTCGCGCGCGCCTGGGGCATCGGTGGCGACCGGCTCGATGGCCTGCTGCGGGCCGGCGCGGTCGCCGGCTCCCCCGATTCCCCCGATTCCCAACCTCACGAGACGCCCTGATGCGATCCTTCCTCTTCGTGCCCGCGGACAGCCCGCGCAAGATCGACAAGTCGTTCACGAGCGCCGCCGACGCGCTGATCCTCGACCTCGAGGACGCGGTGGCGCCGCAACGCAAGGACGAGGCCCGAAGGCTGGCGCGCGAGGCCCTGGGCCGCGAGCGGGCCGGGCGCCGGGTGTTCGTGCGCGTCAATGCCTTCGACACCGGCCTCACGCTCGCCGACCTCGGCGCCGTGATGCCCGGCGCGCCCGATGGCGTGGTGCTGCCCAAGTGCGCGGGGCGCGAGGACATCGTCCGCCTCGACCACGTGCTCGACGGCATGGAGGCGGCCCTCGCGCTGCCGCCGGGCCGCACCTCGATCATTTCCGTGGCGACCGAGACGCCGGCCGCCGTGCTGGGGCTCGCCGGCTATGCGGGAAGCAGCGCGCGGCTGTGCGGCCTGATGTGGGGTGCCGAGGACCTGGCGGGTGCGCTGGGCGCGTCGTCGAACCGCACGGACGGGCGCTACCGCGCGCCGTTCGAGCTCGCGCGCAACCTGTGCCTGCTCGGCGCCGCGGCGGCCGAGGTGATGGCCATCGACGCGGTCTACACCGACTTCGCCGATGCCGAGGGCCTGCGCGCCGAGGCCTCGGCCGCGCGCATCGACGGCTTTCGCGCCAAGGCGGCGATCCATCCGGACCAGTGCGCCATCGTCAACGCGGCCTTCGAGCCGTCGCAGGCGGAGCGCCGCTGGGCCCGCGCCGTGCTGGACGCGCTCGCCGCCACGCCCGCGGGCGTGGCGAGCCTCGACGGCCGGATGATCGACCGGCCGCACGAGGTGCAGGCGCGCCGCATCCTCGGCCTGGCCGCTCCGGGCGGGCCGGCGGGCTGCGGCTAGACTTCCCGCCGGTACCGGGCCCCCCTCCGTCGTCAGTCAGAAGGAAATTTTCATCCGTGGATGTCAAGCAGGTCGTCAACGCCCTGGAGCTGATCGAGTTCTTCGCGACGCATCGACGGCCGGCCACGCTGGCCGAGATCTCGAAGCACTTCGGCTGGCCGCGCTCGAGCACCTTCAACCTGCTGGGCACGCTGGCCAATCGCGGCTACCTCTACGAGCCGCGCGCGCGCGAAGGCGTCTATCCCTCGCCGCGCTGGCAGCAGCTCATCGATGCGATCGAGCGCGCCGCGCCGCTGCCGCCGAGCCTGCGCACGCTGCTGGAGGCGCTGTCGAAACGCACCCAGGAGACGGCCGTGCTCGGCGCCATCAGCGGCGGCCAGGCGCTGTTCATCGACGCGGTCGAGTCGCCGCATGCCGTGCGCTATTCGGCCGCGCCCGGCAAGCTGGTGCCGCTGCACGTCACCGCCACCGGCCGCGCGCTGCTGTCGCAGCTGTCCGATGCCGACCGCGCCACCGTGCTGCGCAAGGCCGTGTTCGAGCGCTACACGCCGACCACGTTGATGAGCGTGGAGGCGGTCGAGATCGAGATCGCGCGCTCGATCCAGCGCGGATGGTTCGAGGGCGCCGCGGAGTTCACGGCCGACCTCGGCGGCGTGGCGCTGCCGCTGCAGGTGGGGCAGCGCCAGTTCGCGCTGCTGGTGGGCGGTCCGATGTTCAGGATCCAGCCGCGCCGTGAAGAGCTGGCGCGCATCATGCGCGAGGAGATCGCGGCGCACCTGCAGGACGCCGGTCTTCAGCCGAAGAACCAGTAGCAGACCGCGATCGCCGCGATCACGCCGGCCAGTTCGGCCAGCAGCGCGCAGGCCACCGTGTGCCGCGCGCGCTGGATGCCGACCGCGCCGAAGTACACGGCCAGCACGTAGAAGGTGGTCTCGGTACTGCCCTGGATGGTGGCGGCCGCGAGCGCGGGGAAGCTGTCGACGCCCTGGCTCTTCATGGTCTCGATCAGCATCGCGCGCGCCGCGCTGCCCGAGAAGGGCTTGACCAGCGCGGTCGGCAGGGCGTCGACGAAGCGCGCGTCGAAGCCGCCCGCATGGACCAGCCAGCGCACGCCCTCGAGCGCGAGGTCGAGCGCGCCCGAGGCGCGCAGCACGCCGATCGCGCACAGCATGGCGACCAGGTAGGGCAGCAGGTTCTTCGCGATGTCGAAGCCTTCCTTGGCGCCCTCGATGAAGCATTCGTAGACCTTCACGCGTTTCAGCGCGCCGGCCAGCAGGAAGGCGACGAGCACGCCGAACAGCACGAGGTTGCCCAGCAGCGACGAGAGCGAGGCGATGGCCGCGGCCGAGAGCGTGCCCAGCAGGGCCATGAAGCCGCCGAGCAGCAGCGCGCCCGGCAGCAGGTAGGCCAGCACCACCGGGTCCCACAGCTTGAGCCGCTGCACGACGGCCACCGACAGCAGCCCGACCAGCGTCGAGGCACTGGTGGCCAGCAGGATCGGCAGGAACACCAGCGTGGGATCGGCCGCGCCCTGCTGCGCGCGGTACATGAAGATGGTGACCGGCAGCAGCGTGAGCGAGGAGGCGTTGAGCACCAGGAACAGGATCTGCGCGTTGGTGGCCGTGACCGGGTCGGGGTTGAGCCGCTGCAGCTCGCGCATCGCCTTCAGGCCGATCGGCGTGGCGGCGTTGTCCAGGCCCAGCGCGTTGGCCGCGAAGTTCATGGTGATCAGGCCCAGCGCCGGATGGCCGGCCGGCACGCCGGGCATGAGCCGGCGGAACAGCGGGCCGAGCATGCGCGCGAGCCAGCCCACGAGGCCGGCCGCTTCGGCGATGCGCAGGAAGCCCAGCCACAGCGTGAGGGTGCCGAACAGTAGCACCATGACCTCGACCGCGAGCCTGGCCATCGCGAACAGGCTCTCGACCAGCGCCGCGAAGACGGCCGGGTCGCCGCCGAGCAGCCAGCGGCCGAAGGCGGCCAGCGCCGCCACCAGGAAGAAACCCAGCCACAAGCCGTTGAGCACTCTTTTCCGACCTCTTTTCTTAGCCTTCTCTTACCCCTGCATGCGCCGGTGGCGCCGCGCCGATCATAGGGGTGACGTTCGTCACCGCCGCGAGCTACATTTCGAGCCATGCCCGCCACCTCGCTCCGCCGCCTTGCCGCGCTCGCCCTGTGCGCCGCGGCCGCATGGATTTCGGGTTGCGCGAGCCTGCCGCCACCGCCGCCCGACAAGCCGCCGACGCTGGCCTTCACCGACGTGACGCAGACCGAGCTGGGCCAGCTCGCCTACAAGGACGCGCCGGGCGGCAGCGAAACCCCGCTGTCGGGCTTCCGGCTGCTGCCCGAGGCGGCCTTCGCCTTCGACGCGCGCATCTCGCTGGCGCGCCACGCCGAGAAGTCGCTCGACGTCCAGTACTACCTGATCCAGAACGACGACGTCGGCCTGCTGTTCCTCAAGGAGCTGCGCGAGGCGGCCGCGCGCGGCGTGCGCGTGCGCCTGCTGGTCGACGACCTCTACACGGGCGGCTCCGACGAGGTCTTCAGCACCTTCTCGGCCTTCCCGAACGTGGAGGTGCGGCTGTTCAACCCGCTGCCCTCGCGCTCGAGCTCGCTGGCCACGCGGCTGGCGCTGTCGATCACCGACTTCGGCCGCATCAACCACCGCATGCACAACAAGCTGCTGATCGCCGACAACAGCTTCGCGGTCTCGGGTGGGCGCAACATCGCCAACGAGTACTTCATGCGCAGCACCGCGGCGAACTTCATCGACATGGACGTGATCTCGTGCGGCCCGGTGGTGCGCAAGATGTCCGACGGCTTCGACCGCTACTGGAACAGCCCGCACGTGCGCCCGATCGAGAACATCGCGCCGCTGGCGATGACGCCCGAGGCGGCGCAGCGCCGCTTCGACGAGATCGCGCGCACGGCGGTGCCCGACGTGCCGATCCGCCCGCGCGACATCCTCGACAAGTCGCCGGTGGGCGAGCAGCTGATCACCGGCAAGCTCGACCGCTACTGGGCGCCGTTCACGCTGTTCGTGGACGACCCCGAGAAGATCACGCGCAAGCCCGAGCTGGCCTACCGCGGCAGCGTGACCGAGGGCGCGCTCGGCGTCATCGATTCGGCGCAGCACGACGTGAAGATCGCCTCGCCCTATTTCATCCCGGGCGCGCGCGGCATGGCGCAGATGAAGAAGAACGTGGCCTCGGGCGTGCGCATCACGGTGATCACCAATTCGCTGGGCGCCACCGACGAACCGCTGGCCTACGCGGGCTACGAGCGCTACCGCGCCGACATGCTGAAGATTGGCGTCAACATCTTCGAGATCGCGCCGCTGCTCAGCGGGCGCTCGGGCCAGTTCGGCGACTTCGGCAAGACCATCAGCCGGCTGCACGCCAAGCTCGCGATCGTGGACGAGGAGCGCTTCTTCGTCGGCTCGATGAACCTCGACCACCGCTCGGCCGCGGTCAACACCGAGATGGGGCTGGTGATCGACAGCCCCGACATGGTCAACGACTACGAGCGGCTGATGCGCACCACTGCGCGCGTGAACATCGGCTACCGCCTGCGGCTGGGGCCCGACGGCCGCCGCGTGCAGTGGCTCGAGTACGACGACGCGGGCGGCGACATCGTCCACGAGGACGAGCCCGGCGAGTTCATCTGGCTGCGCTTCAAGAACTGGCTGCTGCTGCCGATCGTGGGCGAAGAGCTGCTCTGACGCGCCGCGGCGGGCAGGGCGGCCGGCCTGTCATTCCGGCGCGAACTGCGTGAGTTACATTCCTGGCAAAAGTGTGAAGTTTTGTCACCAAGACATCGCCAGGATGTCGCCAGGGAGCTCCGAACCATGACCGTCGCGACGCCGCGCGTGCCGCCATCCCCCGTCCTGCCCATCGGCCGCCGCCGGGCCCTGGGCCGCCTCGCGTCCACGGCCTTCGCCGCGGGCCTGGGCCTGCCGGCCTTCGCGCAGAACCGGCCGCTGCGCATCGGCGCCACCTTCGACAACAGCAGCGTGGAGAAGGTCAATGGCCAGGGGTTGTTCCAGGGCTCCTCGGCCTTCTTTGCGGCGATGAACCGCGCGGGCGGCTTCAACGGCACCAGGGTCGAGCTCGTGATGGCCGACGACCAGTTCAAGCCCGAGCTGGCCAAGGCCAATGCGCTGGCCTTCGAGAAGGACGCCTCGGTGCTCGCGCTGCTGCATCCGCTGGGCACGCGCCCGTCCTCGGAGGTGATGGACGCGGTGCCGGGCATGGCGGTGGTGGGGCCGCTGACCGGCACCCTCGCGCTGCGCAAGAAGAACGCGCCCAACACCTTCTGGGTGCGCGTCAACTACGCGCAGGAGATCGAGAAGCTGGTGAGCACGGCCCGGGTGCTGGGCCAGGACCGCATCGGCCTCGTGCATTCGGACGACCCGCTGGGCCAGTCGCTGCTGGCGGCCTTCAAGGCCTCGCTCGCGAAGGCGAAGCTCGAGCCGGCCGTGGTCGCGACCACGCCCAACACCACCAGCATGGAGGTCGGCCCGGCCGCCACGGCCATCGCCCAGGCGAAGCCGCAGGTGGTGATCGTCGGCCTCGCGGGCACGGCGCCGGTGTTCCTCAAGGCGCTGCGCGAGGCGGGCGGCAACAGCTCGGCCTACGGGCTGTCGATCACGGCGAGTTCGCTCGGCGCGCTCGGCGAGCTGTCGCGCGGGCTGGGCTTCACGATCGTGGTGCCGTCGCCGAACGCGACCAAGTTCGAGATCGTGCGCCGCTACCAGGCCGACATGGTCGCCAACGGCACGCGCGAGTTCTCGCTCGCGAGCCTCGAGGGCTACGTGAATGCCGCCGTGCTGGCCGAGGGCATGCGCCGCGCCGGGCCGTCGCTGAATCGGGCCTCGGTGCTGCAGGGGCTCGAGCGCATCGAGGGCTTCGACCTCGGCGGCCTGAAGCTGAACTACGGCCGCGCGAACCGCGAAGGCGGGAATTTCGTGGACGTGGCGGTGATCGGAAGCCGCGGCCAGATGCTGAGCTGAGCGGGGCTTTTCTGGACGGGCGGCAGGCAGAATCCCCGGTTGCGGGATGCGCCATGGTGTCTTGGCAGGGTAATAATTAGGTTTTAGTCCGCGCTGCCCCGCTTGTCCCGCCTCTTCTTTCGAAAGCTTCACGGATGGACCTGACCGACGCGACCGATGCCGCTCCCGTCGACGACCTCGACGCCACCTTCGACCTGGCGCCGGTCTCGCTCTGGATCGAGGACTACAGCGCGCTGCGGCGCATGCTCGACGGCTGGCGCGCGCAGGGCGTGACCGACCTCGTCGCCTTCCTGGCCGAGGACCCGCAGCGGGTGCGCGACTGCATGGCCTCGCTGAAGGTGCTGCGCGTGAACCGCCACACGCTCGAGCTGTTCGCGGCCGAGAGCCAAGCGCAGCTGCTCGGGTCGCTCGACAGCGTGTTCCGCGGCGACATGTCGGCCACCGTTGTGCACGAGCTCGACCAGCTCTGGCGCGGCCAGATGCGCTTCGAGAGCGAGACCGTGAACTACGCGCTCGACGGTCGCCGGCTCGACGTGCGGGTGCGCGCGCGCGTGCTGCCGGGCCACGAAGCGCACTGGGACCGCGTGCTGGTCGCGCTCGACGACGTGACCGAGCGCGTGGCGGCCCAGCGCCGGCAGGCCGAGAGCGAGCGCTATGCGCGCAGCCTGTTCGACCACTCGCCGGTCTCGCTGTGGGTGGAGGACTTCAGCGCGGTGCGCGGCCTGCTCGACAACCTGCGCGCGCGCGGCATCACCGACTTCGCCACCTTCCTCAAGGTGCATCCCGAGTTCGTGACCCGCTGCATGCAGGAGATCCGCGTCATCGACGTGAACCACGAGACCCTGCGCATGTTCGGCGCGCCCGACCTGCGCACCCTGCTGGGCAGCCTGTCGCGCATCTTCCGCGACGAGATGCGCGAGTCCTTCGCCGAGCAGCTCAACGACCTGTGGAACCACAAGACGCTGCAGCAGCGCGAGGTGATCAACTATTCGCTCTCGGGCGAGCTGCTCAACATCCACATGCAGTTCGCGGTGCAGGAAGACCGGCTCGACAGCTGGGACCTGGTGCTGGTCTCGCTGGTCGACATCACCGCGCGCAAGAAGGCCGAGGCCTACCTCGAGTACCTTGGCAAGCACGACGTGCTCACGCAGCTGTGCAACCGCACCTTCTACACCGAGGAGCTCAACCGGCTCGCGCGCAAGGGGCCGTGGCCGGTGTCGATCGTGGCGATCGACCTCAACGGCCTGAAGCAGCTCAACGACCAGGAAGGCCACGCCGCCGGCGACACCATGCTGCGCCGCATGGGCGAGGTGCTCGACAAGGCGGTCGACACGCCGTCCTGGCCCGCGCGCATCGGCGGCGATGAGTTCGCGGTGCTGATGCCGCAGACCGACGAGCGCGGCGCCGAGGCGATGCGCGAGCGCATCCTCGCGCTGCTGGAGCTCAACAACCAGTTCCATGCCGGCCAGAGCGGCCATGCGCTGAGCCTGGCGATCGGGCTGGCGACCTGCCACGTGGGCGATTCGCTCGAGGCCGCGCTGCAGCGCGCCGACCGCGCGATGTACGCGGACAAGGCACAGCACTACAAGGACAGCGCGCACGAGCGCCGCGGCGCCTGAGCCCCGGGGCGGAACTTCAGACTGCTTGGTAATTCGGCACGCGCGCCGTATGCCGGATGACGCGCGAGACTAGAATTTCGGCATGACCGTTTCGACCGCCAAGCCTTCCTTCAAGGCGCAGATGCTGGCTGCGCGGGAAGAGGCCATCGTGCAGACCGCCAACCGGCTGCTGGCGCAGAAGGGTTTCGAGTCGATGACGGTCGACGAGGTCGCGGCCGCGGTGGGCATCGCCAAGGCCAGCCTCTACAAGCATTTCCCGAGCAAGGAAGACCTGGCGGCCGCCGCGATGGTGCGGCTGATGCAGCGCACGCTCGACATGCTCGCGGCGCTGCCGGCCGAGGAGCCGCCGATCGGCAAGCTGCGCGCCACGGTGCGCTGGGCGCTCGAGCTGCAGCTCGCGGGCGAGATGCCCACGCTGCCGCACCAGAACTCCAGCCTGCGCGCGACCCTGCTGGGCAACCGCGGCTACATCGACCGGCTGGTGACCATCAGCGACACCCTCGGCGGCTGGATCCAGGCGGCCCAGGCCGACGGCTCGATGAATCCGAAGCTGCCCGCGATCGGCGTGCTCTACACGCTCTATGCGCGCGGCTGCGATCCGGTGCTGGGTTTTCTCCAGGGCGGCGGGCAGCACAGCGACGCGCAGATCGTCGAACTCGTGCTCTCGACCTGCTTCGACGGGCTGGCCGCGCGCTGAAGCGCGGCGCTGGCTAGAGCCAGTTGCCGGTGCCCTGCGGCATCTGGATCGTGGTGGCGGGATCGCTGCCGCCGACGAAGGCGCCGATCAGGATGCTGAGGATCGAGACGAACAGGCTCGCGAACAGCGCGGTCCAGAAGCCCGAGACCCGGAAGCCGCGCACCAGCGCCGCCACCAGCAGGATCATCAGCGCGTTGATCACCAGCAGGAACAGGCCGAAGGTCACCAGCGTGAGCGGCAGGGTCAGCACGATCAGCAGCGGCTTCACGACCGCGTTCGCCAGGCCCAGCAGCAGCGCCGAGATGACCAGCGCGCCGGTGCTCTCGAAGCTCAGCCCCTTGAAGATGCGGCTGGCGACCCAGAGCGAAAGCGCGGTGATGGCCCAGTGGATGAGGAAGGGTGCGAGGTTGTCGAGCATGCGCGGGCGGCGAGAGGCCGAAGGGCGGTGGTTGGAGGAGTGCGGGCCATCATATCGGCGGCATCGGGGCGGCTTGTCGGACTCAGCGGATCTCGATCAGCAGCTCGGGCCGGAAGCCCTCCTGCTCGCCCTTGCTGCGGTAGCCCAGCGGATTGGCGACCACGCGGCAGCCGTCCTTCACGTAGTCGAAGGCGCAGTGCAGGTGGCCGTGCAGCCAGAGGCTGGCCTGCGGCAGCAGCTCGTCGAGCGAATTGCAGAAGCCCGCGGTGCCGGGCGTGAGCCCGTAGCGCGGGTCGGCGCTGGCCAGCGAAGGCGCGAAATGGGTGATCGCGACCGTGGTGCCGTCGAAAGGCCGGGCCAGTGCCTCGCGCAGCCAGGCTTGGCATGTGAGCCCTTGCTCTCGCAGTTCGGCCGACAGGAAGGGCATGCCATTGCGCCGCGAGGACATCTTCTCGAGATAGAAATCGGCCGCGCGCATCGCCTTGCCGCGCTTCTTGAGCGCCTCGGCGAGGCCGTCGGTGGGCGTCACGAGCGCGTCGAAATCGGCCCACAGCGTGGTGCCGATGAAGCGGATGCCCTCGATCACCAGCGTTTCGCGCTCGAGCCAGAGGATGCCGAGCTCCTCGCACAGTGCACGCAGCCGAACGTGGGTCTCGTCGAAATCGAGGTTGTCGTACTCGTGGTTGCCCGGCACGTAGATCACGGGCGTCGGCCAGCCCTTCTTGGGCGAGAAGCGGCCGAGGCCGAAGTCGGGCTCCTCCAGGCGCGAGCCCTCCTGGTAGGAGCCCACGTCGCCCGCGAGCACCAGCAGGTCGGCGCCTGGCACGGGCTCGGCGTGGAAGCGCGGGTGGGATTCGAGATGCAGGTCCGAGAGCAGCTGCAGTTTCATCAGGGTTTCTATCTAGGTGGATCAGCCTATGCGTATCACGCATAGATGTGGCATTTTTTAACTAGGGTTAACCCCTAATCTATGGGGCATCAACCACTGCAGCGCAGCCAAGAGCCGCGCACCATCATGTTCAGCCTCATTGCCCAAGTGGCACGTTTCTTCCGTTCCTCCGCCAATTCTGCGCCGGCCAGCCACGCCGCGGCGCTGATGGAAAGCGCCGATGTGCGCGCGGGCCTCGACGCCCACCACGCGCAGGAACTGCGCGGCGCGGCAGCCGCCTGGCTGCGCGTCGTTCGCTGACCCGCGAGCGATTCCAACCGCCGGGCGTTTCAGCCCGGCACCTGCTGCCCGAGTATCGAGCCCGCGAAAGCGGCCGCCGCCGAGCGCAGCAGCGATTGCCGCAGCCATTCGTGCGAATGGGCGTGCTGGGCGCGCCGGTGCCAGATGGCATCCACGTGCACCGGCGGCTGGTCGAAGGGCAGGTCGCGCAGCACCAGCTGGTCGCCGATGCCCGTGACCGTCACGAAATGGCGCGGCAGCACGGTCAGCAGATCGGTGGTCGCGACCACCTGGCCGGCCGTGAAGAACTGGTTCACCGTGACCACGATGCGCCGCTCGCGCCCGAGCGCGCCCAGCGTCTGGTCGATGAAGCCATAGGGCCGGCCCGAGAAACTCACCAGCAGGTGCCGCGCGGCGCAGTAGTCGTCGAGCGTGAGCGGCCGTTCGGCCAGCGGATGACCGCGCCGCATCACGCACACGTACTGGCCCAGGTACAGCCGCTGGGTCTCGAAGGGCACGCCCACGCCCGACTGGCCGCGCGCCGCCAGGCTCGCGATCACGGCCGGGAAGTAGCCGATCGCCATGTCGACCTCCTCGTGCTCGAGCATGCGGCGCGGGTCGCGTGTGGTCAGCGGCAGCACCCGCATCGAAATGCCCGGCGCCTCGGTCTCGGCGATCCGCACCAGGCCCGGCATCAGCTCGGCCGCGGTGGCATCGGCCATCGCCAGCAGGAAGGTGGTGTCGGCGGTGCCGGCATCGAATTCGCCCGGCGCCAGCGTGTGCTGCAGCTGACGCAGCGCGTCGCGCACCGTGGGCCACAGCGCCAGCGCGCGCGGCGTGGGCTCCACGCCAGCGCCTGCGCGGCGCACCAGCTCGTCGCCCAGCACCTCGCGCAGCCGCCGCAGCGCATTGCTCACGGCCGGCTGCGTGATCGACAGGTTGCGCGCGGCGCGCGTGAGGTTGCGCTCCGCCATCACCTCGTCGAAGACGCGCAGCAGGTTGAGGTCGAGTGTGCGGAAATTGACGTCCATCAGTCTTGTGAATGATAAACATCAGAAAGATAAAGTGGAAACTTACTAGGGCAAACCCTAATATCGAGGCATCGGAAATAGAAACACGCCTTGGAGGGCACCATGACCAGCTTCATTCACGTCGACCAACCCACCGTCCACCCCGGCGTCCAACGCGCCGAAGTCCTGTTCGGACACCTGAAGGCCGCACGCGGCGGCAACAGCGCCCGTCCGCTGATCCTGCTGCTGATCGTCGCCATCGTCTCGGCGGTGCTCGTGGTGGCCGACACCATCGTCGCCCACTGGGACGAAGGCGCGCTGCTCGCGGCCTGGGCCCTGGTCTGCGCCGGTGCCTTCGCGGTCATCGCCCTGTTCGCCGGCTCGCTGGCCAACGGTGCCAACAAGCTGGGCGCGCTCTGGCTCGCCGCCGCACAGCGCCGCGCTTCGGCGCGTGCCGACGCCCGCTTCCTCGACACCGCGCAAAGCGACCCGCGCGTGATGGCCGAACTGCAAGCCGCCGTCTGGCGCCAGCAGTCCGAAGGCACGGCGAGCGTGGCCGACGTGGCCAGGATCGACGCGCTGGCCGGTGCCGCCGCCCGTACGCAAGCGGCCCGCATGCCCACGCTGTACGAAGCGATGCGCCGCATGAACAGCTCGCGCTACTACTGATCGGATCGGGCGATCGCGCCCACGAAAAAGCCGCCCTCGGGCGGCTTTTTTTCGTCTGGAACGCCCCTCGCGGGGCGCTTTGACATCAGGCCGCGAGGCGCTGCTCGATCGCCGCCTTGGTCGCGGGCAGTTCCTTCGGCAGGTGATGGGCCAGTTGCTCGAACAGCTCGTCGTGCAGCTTGAGCTCGGCCTGCCAGGCCGCCTTGTCGATGCTGGTGACGGTGGCGAACTGCTCGGCGCTGAAGTCCAGGCCGGTCCAGTTGAGGTCCTCGTAGCGCGGGCTCACGCCGGTGATGTGGTCGACGCCGTCGGCCTTGCCTTCGATGCGGTCGATCATCCACTTGAGCACGCGCATGTTCTCGCCGTAGCCGGGCCAGACGAACTTGCCGTCGGCGCCCTTGCGGAACCAGTTGGTGGTGTAGATGCGCGGCAGCGTGGCGCCCGAGGCCTGCAGCTTCTTGCCCAGGTCGAGCCAGTGCTGGAAGTAGTCGCTCATGTTGTAGCCCATGAACGGCAGCATCGCGAACGGATCGCGGCGCACCACGCCCTGCTGGCCGGCGGCCGCGGCGGTGGTTTCCGAGCCCATGGTCGCGGCCATGTAGACGCCCTCGACCCAGTTGCGGGCCTCGGTCACCAGCGGCACGGTGGTCGAGCGGCGGCCGCCGAAGATGAAGGCGTCGATCTTCACGCCCTTCGGATCGTCCCAGGCGTCGTCGAGCGCGGGGTTGTTGGTGGCAGCCACGGTGAAGCGCGCGTTCGGATGGGCGGCCTTGGCGCCGGTCTCCTTGGCGATCTGCGGCGTCCAGTCCTTGCCCTGCCAGTCGATGCAGTGGGCTGGCGCGTCGCCCATGCCTTCCCACCAGACGTCGCCGTCGTCGGTCAGCGCCACGTTCGTGAAGATCACGTCGCGGTCCAGGCTGGCCATGCAGTTCGGGTTGGTCAGGTCGTTGGTGCCCGGAGCCACGCCGAAGTAGCCGGCCTCGGGGTTGATGGCGCGCAGCGTGCCGTCGGCCTGGGGCTTGATCCAGGCGATGTCGTCGCCGATGGTCGTGACCTTCCAGCCGTCGAAGCCGGCCGGCGGGATCAGCATCGCGAAGTTGGTCTTGCCGCAGGCGCTCGGGAAGGCGGCGGCCACGTGGTGCTTCTTGCCCGCGGGGCTGGTCACGCCCAGGATCAGCATGTGCTCGGCGAGCCAGCCTTCGTCGCGGCCCATGTTCGAGGCGATGCGCAGCGCGAAGCACTTCTTGCCCAGCAGCGCGTTGCCGCCGTAGCCCGAACCGAAGCTCCAGATCTCGCGCGTCTCGGGGTAGTGGACGATGTACTTGGTCTTGTTGCAGGGCCAGGCGACGTCCTTCTGCCCGGCCTCGAGCGGCGCGCCCACGGTGTGCACGCAGGGCACGAACTCGCCGTCGGCGCCCAGCACCTCGTACACGGCCTTGCCCATGCGGGTCATGATCTTCATGTTGACCGCGACGTAGGGGCTGTCCGACAGCTCGATGCCGATGTGCGCGATCGGCGAGCCCAGCGGGCCCATGCTGAACGGCACCACGTACATCGTGCGGCCCTTCATGCAGCCGTCAAAAAGAGGCTGCAGAGTGGCACGCATCTCGGCCGGGGCCATCCAGTTGTTGGTGGGGCCGGCGTCTTCCTTGTTGGCGGAGCAGATGTAGGTGCGGTCTTCGACGCGCGCCACGTCGCTCGGGTCGGACGAGGCGAGGAACGAGTTCGGGCGCTTGGCGGGATTGAGCTTCTGGAAGGTGCCGGCGTCCACCAGCTGCTGGCAGAGGCGGTCGTACTCTTCGTTGCTGCCGTCGCACCAGTAGATGGATTCGGGTTTGCACAGCGCGGCCATCTCGGCCACCCAGGCAATCAGCTTGGCGTTCTTGACGTAGGCGGGCGCCTGAATGCCAAGGCCCTTCGTCGTGGGTGCGTTCATCGGAAATCTCCTAAGTTGAAAAATCGTCTTTCCGAACGGTGCGCCACGCCGGGCGGCGTGGAGGTCCGTTTGAGAAAACGTTTCGGCTCGGGAGAGGAGGATGCGTCAGCGCGGGCCGCACGACCCGCGGACGAAAGCGCAAATGCCTGTCAGGCCAGGAAGACGGCGATCGATGCCAGCAGCAGCATCAGCACGCCGCCGGCGATCGGCAGCACGAGCGGCATCAGGTGAACGATCGACTCGACCGTGTCTTGCTCGGCGGCGGCGCCGTGTGCGGGCTCGACAGGAGTGGGGTGGGACATCGGAAATACCTCTGATACTTTGAATGACACGAACTGATGGCATTTTACCGGTGGGGTGCATGCCCGCGGTCTAGGGGGTTGCCAGACCCCTGGAACCAGACGTAACCGGACGAGCCGGCCCGGCCTGGCTCAGTGCTGCTCCTGCGCCTCGAAGCCCGCCGTGGCCAGCGCTTCCAGCACGCTGGCCAGGTGTTCGCGGCCGCGGGTCTGCAGCACCAGCTCGATGTCGACGTTCTGCGCCGCCAGCATGGTGAAGGCCCGTTGGTGGTGGACCTCGTCGACGTTAGCGCCCGCTTCGGCCACGGTGGCCGTGATCTGGGCCAGCGAGCCCGGCACGTCGCGCGCGCTGACGCGCACCCGCGCGAGCCGGCCGGCGCGCACCATGCCGCGCTCGATGATGGCCGCGAGCAGCAGCGGATCGATGTTGCCGCCCGACAGCACCAGGCCCACGCGCTTGCCCTTGAAGCGTTCGGGGTGCCGGATCAGCGCGGCCAGCCCGGCGGCGCCGGCGCCTTCGACCAGCGTCTTCTCGATTTCGAGCAGCATCAGCACGCCCTGCTCGATGTCGCCTTCGTCCACCAGCACCAGGTCGTCGACATGGCGCGCGATGATCTCGCGCGTCAGCACGCCCGGCGTGCCGACGGCGATGCCCTCGGCGATGGTGCTCTTGCCCTGCGGATGCTGCGTGCCCTGGACCGCGTTGACCATGGCCGGGAAGCGCGTGGTCTGCACGCCCACGATCTCGATGCCGGGCTTGAGCGCGCGCGCGGCCACGGCCATGCCCGCGATCAGGCCGCCGCCGCCGACCGACACCACCAGGGTGTCGAGCTCGGGCTCGGCCGCGAGCATCTCGAGCGCCACCGTGCCCTGGCCGGCGATGATGGCCTCGTCGTCGTAGGGATGCACGAAGGCCAGGCCCTCGCGCTGCGCCAGTTCGACCGCGTGGGCGCGCGCCGCGTCGAGCGTGTCGCCGTACAGCACCACCTCGGCGCCGAAGCCGCGCGTGCGCTCGATCTTCACGCCGGGCGTGAAGCGCGGCATCACGATCAGCGCGCGCAGTCCGAGCCGCTGCGCGTGATAGGCCACACCCTGCGCATGGTTGCCGGCCGACATCGCGATCACGCCGCGGGTGCCGCTCTCCGACAGGTCGACCAGCTTGTTGCAGGCGCCGCGCTCCTTGAACGAGGAGGTGAACTGCAGGTTCTCGAACTTGAGGAACACCTGCGCGCCCACGATCTCCGAGAGCGTGCGCGATTCCACGCAGGGCGTGTCGAGCACCTGTCCCGCGAGGCGTGCCGCGGCGCGGCGTATTTCTTCGATTTCGACCATGGCGCGCATTGTGGACGGAATCGGACACCAGGGTTTTTACCCTTTCGGCGTCTTCCCGAAGCCAAAAGTCTGCGTTATGGTCTGGCCGGTAATTCCCCTCTCTGGAGGTTCGTCCGATGGTCAAGCGTGCGGGTGTCGATGTGGTGGCTGCTGCGGTTCGCGGGCAGGCATTGCCGTCGCCCGGTCTCAAGGAAGCACCGGTGCTCGAGCTCATGTGCTCGCACTTCGTGCTCACGCTCGCCGCCAAGCAGGGGCCGCGCTTCAACGTGCGGCGCGACATCAACGGCCTGCTCTCGCTGACCGGCCGCCACCTGGTGTGGCCGGCCGCGGTGCTGCAGCGGCTGCGCGAATTCCTCGGCCGCCGCTGCGCGGGCAACGAGGCCTGGAAGGGCATCGAGAACCTCGACGGCCGCACGCTGCTCGAGCGCCACGGCGTCTGGCGCGGCCCGTACGAGGAAGGCACGCTGTTCTTCTACCTCGACGAGTACGCCAAGGACCAGCCCAAGGACCTGCTCTCGGTGCTGGCCGTCACGCGCGACTGGCTCACGCATGCGCTGCGCAAGCAGTCCACCTTGGTCGAGAAGAACATCGATGCGCTCGCGGGCCTGCTGCAGCTCAACAAGGCCGAGCGCGCGCTGCTGCTGTACGGCACGCTCGCGCGCTACCAGCGCGACCTGCGCTCGCTGCTGGTCGAGTTCAAGGTCAACAACGCGCCCGAGGCCTATGCCGCGATCGCCGACATCGCGGGCGTCAACGCGAGCGAGGTCGGCGAGGCGCTGCGCGCCGGCTCGCGGCTCGAGCGCATCGGGCTGGTCGAGAACCTGATCTCCGAACACAACATCACCGACCTCGCCGACCTGATGAAGGTCAGCGAGAAGCTGCCACCGGTGCTGATGCGCGAGTACCGCGACCACAACGAGCTGATGGCCGTGTTCACGCGGCCCTCGGCCAAGAGCGCGCTGCTGCCGAACGACTTCTCCTTCGTCGACGAGGAGGTGCGCGTGCTCGTCACGCTGCTGCGCGCGGCGGTCGCGCGCAAGGAGCTGGGCGTGAACGTGCTGCTCTACGGCCCGCCCGGCACCGGCAAGACCGAGCTCGCCAAGGTGGTGGCGCAGGCCGCGGGGCTCGAGCTGTTCGAGGTCGAGTACGCCGACCGCGACGGCAATTCGCTGTCGGGCCGCGACCGCTATCGCTCGCTGCAGATCGCGCAGGTGTTCCTCAAGGGCAGTGCCCAGGCCGCGCTGCTGTTCGACGAGGTCGAGGACGTGTTCCCGCCGATCAGCACCGAGGCCGCGCAGTACATGGCGCGCGCCGAACAGATTCCCGCGCCGGCCAACGGCAGCGTCAGCGGCAAGGCCTGGGTCAACCAGATCCTCGAGGCCAACCCGGTGCCCACGCTGTGGGTCACCAACCGCATCGAACAGATCGATCCGGCATTCCGCCGCCGCTTCGCCTACCACCTCGAGCTCAAGTCGCCGCCGCCGGGCGCGCGCGAGCAACTGGTCAAGAAGACGCTCGAGGGCGTGACGGTGTCCGAGGCCTTCACCGCCAAGCTGGCCGAGCGCAAGGGCCTGACGCCGGCGCAGATCCGCACCGCGGTGCGCTTCGCGGGCCTGGCCCGGACCGACGGCGCCTCGGTCGAGGCGCTGATCGAACGCCAGCTGCGCAATGCCGACCTCGCGCTGGGCACCACCGACACCGGCCGCGGCGAGCGCCGCACCGTGACCACCTACGACCTCGACATGCTCAACGTCGAGACCCGTTTCGAGATCCCGCGTATCGTCGAGGCGCTGAAGGCGCGCGGCCACGGCACGCTGTGCTTCTACGGCGCGCCCGGCACCGGCAAGACCGCGCTCGCCGAGCACATCGCCAAGGCCATCGCGCGGCCGCTGATCGTGCGCCAGGCCAGCGACCTCATGAGCAAGTACGTCGGCGAGACCGAGCAGAACATGGCCGCCATGTTCCGCGAGGCCGAGAGCGAGAAGGCCGTGCTGCTGCTCGACGAGGCCGACAGCTTCCTGCAGGACCGCCGCGGTGCCCAGCGCACCTACGAGGTCACCGAGGTCAACGAGATGCTGCAGGGCATGGAGCGCTTCAACGGCATCTTCGTGTGCACCACCAACCTGCTCGAGCGGCTCGACCAGGCGGCGCTGCGGCGCTTCACCTTCAAGATCAAGTTCATGCCGCTGACCGTGGCGCAGCGCGAGCGCATGTTCGTGACCGAGGCGCTCGCGGGCGATGCGTCGCTGCTCACGGGCGAGGTCCGCGCGCGGCTGGCGCAGCTCTCGCAGCTGTGCCCCGGCGATTTCGCGGCGGTGAAACGGCAGACCGATATCCTGGCGACCGAGTTCTCGGCGGCCGAATTCCTCGACCAGCTCGAGGCCGAGCACCGCATCAAGCCCGAAGTGCGCGAATCGCGCGGCATCGGCTTCGTGCAGTAGCGGCCCCGCGCCGCCGCCGGGGCGCAGCAAGAAAAAAGGCGGAAGGGAAGCCGCCAACAGGCCGGGAGACACGCGCTTCCGGGTTCCAGACGTCCGCCCGTGTTCGCGGGCCCGCATGAGGGAGATGTTCGATGAGGTTTCGCAACGCAGGCCGCGCGCGGCAACATGCCGGGGCTTCGACCCCCTGGGCCCTGGCCGGTGCCCTGGCCCTCGCGGGGCTGCTCGCCGGTTGCGGCGGTGGGGGCGGCGGCGGAGGCGGTGGCCTGCCGTTCATTCCGGGCCCGGGCGGCGGCACGCCCGGCGACGACGACGCGATCGTCGCCTCCTCGAGCGTGGCCGGCCAGTGCGCGGCGCCGCGCGGCGGTATCAACCCGGCGACCGGCATCGGCTACCCCGACCGCGCCGGTTCGCTGGCGATCGAGAAGCGCTGGGTGCGTGCCTGGATCGACGAAACCTACCTCTGGTACAACGAAGTGCCGACCACGCTGAAGGCGGCCGACTACGCGACGCCGGTGGCCTACTTCAATGTGCTGAAGACCCCGCTCACCACGTCCTCGGGCCGGGCCAAGGACCGCTTCCACTACATCTACGACACCGAGGTCTACCGCCAGCTGTCCGAGGCCGGGGTCTCGGCCGGCTACGGCATCGAGTTCGCGTTCGTGCGCAACTCGCGTCCGCGCGACCTGCGCGTGGCCTTCACCGAACCGAACTCGCCGGCCGCCAACGCCGGCATCGCGCGCGGCGCCAAGATCCTCGAGGTCGACGGCATCAGCGTGGTCAACAGCACCAACACCACCGCCATCAACAACGCACTCTCGCCCGACGACCTCGGCGAGTCGCACAGCTTCAAGCTCGAGGAGGCCGGCGGCGCCACGCGCACCGTCACGCTGACCTCGGCGCGGATCACGCGCACGCCGGTGCAGAACGTGAAGACCGTCGACACGCCGAGCGGGCGCGTCGGCTACCTGCTGTTCAACGACCACATCACGACCTCCGAGGCGCAACTGATCTCGGCCATGAACAAGTTCCAGGCCGACGGCGTGCAGGACCTCGTGCTCGACATGCGCTACAACGGCGGCGGCCAGCTCAACATCGCGAGCCGGCTCGCCTACATGGTGGCCTCGCCGGCCGCGACCGCGGGCAAGACCTTCGAGCGGCTGGCTTTCAACAACAAGAGTCCGTTCGGCTTCCAGCCGCCGCTGCCTTTCCTCGGCACCTCGCGCAACAGCCAGCCGCTGCCGCAGCTCGGCCTGTCGCAGGTCACGGTGCTCACCAGTCCCGACACCTGCTCGGCCAGCGAGTCGGTCATCAACGGCCTGCGCGGCGTGGACGTCCGGGTCAACCTCGTGGGCGGCGCCACCTGCGGCAAGCCCTATGGCTTCTATCCGCAGGACAACTGCGGCACCACCTATTTCGCGATCCAGTTCCAGGGCGTGAACAACAAGGGCTTCGGCGACTACGGCGACGGCTTCACGCCCAACTGCACGGTGGCCGACGACTTCGCGCATGCGCTGGGCGACCCGAGCGAGGCCCGCTTCTCGGCCGCGCTCGCGCTGCGCAGCACCGGCAGCTGCCCGGTGCCGGTCGCGGCCGCGGCGCGCGCCGCACCGGGGCTCGAGAAGGCGGAGGCGGCGCCGGACGCGGGTCCGACGCTGCTGCTGCGCTCGCCGCTGCGCGAGAACCGGTTGATCGAGACCGACTGATCCCCGGCCGGCGCCGCCGCGACGGCGCCTTTCTTGCCGAACCGACAACGGGCCCGACGGGCCCGTTTTCACGTGTCCGAGCGCGCCCGCCGCGCGCCATCCGCCTCGCGGAAAACCCCTAGGCCCCGGGCCTTGCCTGTGCCGTGCCCTCGCGCCCAGAATTCGGCAAACGTTTGCGCAAACGTTTTCGTTCGAGCATCCGTTCGACGGCTTCCCCCTGAAAAGACACCACTATTAGGAGAGAGAGAAATGCAGATGCCCAGAAGACGATGGATCGTGTCGGCCCTGTCGGCCGCGGTGCTCACCGCCTGCGGCGGCGGTGGCAGCAACGGCTTCGCGTTCGTGCCGACCGGCAGCGCGCCGCCGCCCCCACCCCCGCCGCCTCCGCCGCCACCCCCTCCGCCGGCGCGCAAGATCATCATCGACAGCGACTACAACACGATGAGCGACGACGGCCAGCTCGGCGCCATGGCCGCGCAGCTGCAGGCCGAGGGCAAGGTCGACGTGCTGGGCATCAGCGTGGTGTCGGGCAACAAGTGGCTGCGCCAGGGCGTGGCCGAGGCGCTGAAGTCGGTCGAGCGGCTCGGTGTGGGCGAGCGCATCGGCGTCTACGTGGGCGAGAACTACGCGCTGAACCACACCAAGGCGGACATCGACGCCGAGATGAAGGCCGGTGCCGGCGGCGACGGCTACCTGGGCGCCTGGAGCTCGCCCGAGCCCAAGAGCGACGCCGACCTGGTGCCGATCCCCGACGGCTTCGCCACCCACACCAAGGCGCAGGCCAAGGGCGCGGTCGACTTCCTGATCGACGCCATCAAGGCGAATCCGAAGGAGGTCAGCATCCTCGCGATCGGCCCGCTCACGAACATCGCGCTGGCCGCCAAGCGTGCGCCCGAGATCGTGCCGCTGATCAAGGAGATCATCTACATGGGCGGCGCGGTCCACGTGGCCGGCAACACGACGAAGACGGCCGAGTTCAACTGGTGGTTCGATCCCGACGCGGCGCAGTACGTGGTGCGGCTGCCGATCCCGCAGGTGGTGCTGCCGCTGGACGTGACCGACACCGTGCTGATGACCAAGGCCATCTACGACAAGATCGCGCACCCGGCCACGCCCACGCCGGTCACCGAGGTCTTCCGCAAGGAGTGGTTCGCGGATTCGTTCGAGACCAAGCCGGGCTACACCTCGAACATCTGGGACACGCTGACCATCGCCTACCTGCTCGACCCGAGCTACGCGACCGAGGTCAGCGAGGAGTACGTCGACGTGATCGCCAAGCCCGGCGATCCCGAGAACGGCCGCTCGGTCGGCTATGCCACGCCGCCCGCGGGCGTGCCGCTGCAGAAGATGAAGGTGGTGAAGAAGTTCGACAACGCGCGCTTCTACGACCTCTACGTCGACCTGCTCACGCGGCCGGTGCCGGTGAAGCTGCCGGTCGCGAACTGAGGCCGTGGCGCGCGGTGGGTGGGCCGGCTAGAAGGCCGAGCACACCCGCAGCACCTCGCTGCCGTAGGCCTCGAGCTTCTTGGTGCCGATGCCGCTGATGCCCTTCAGGTCCTCGAGCGTGGCCGGTGCCCGCTCGGCGATCGCGGCCAGCGTGGCGTCGTGGAAGATCACGTAGGCCGGCAGGTTGTGCTCGCGCGCCACCTCGGCGCGCCAGGCCTTGAGCGCGTCGAAGCGCGACTGGCCCTGCGCGTCGAGCGTGGCCGCGGCCGGCGAGGGCGCGCCGCGCGCGGTCTTCTCGCGCCGCGCCTTGCCGCCGCGCGCCGTCGGCGAGGAGATCGACTCGCGCAGCGACACCGTGGTCTCGCCGCGCAGCACCGCGCGCGAGCCCTCGGTGAGCTTGAGCGTGTTGTAGGCCTCGGCGTCGACCGCCACCGCGCCGATCGCGATCAGCTGGCGCAGCACGCCGCGCAGCTGCACCTCGCTGAATTCCGCGCCGAGCCCGAAGGTGCTGATGCGCTCGTGGCCGAACTGCTTGACCTTCTCGGTCTCCTTGCCGCGCAGAATGTCCATCACGTGGCCGGCGCCGAAGCTGATGCCGCTTTGCTGCTGCACGCGGTAGACGGTGGACAGCAGCTTGCGCGCCGCGTCGGTGCCGTCCCAGACCTGCGGCGGCGCGATGCAGTTGTCGCAGTTGCCGCAGGGCGTGCTCTGCTCGCCGAAGTAGCCCAAGAGGCGCACGCGCCGGCAGTCGCTGGCCTCGGCCAGCGAGAGCAGCGCGTCGAGCTTGCCGCGCATCACCTGCTTGAATTCCTCGCCGGCCGGGCTCTCGTCGATCATGCGGCGCTGGTTCACCACGTCCTGCAGGCCGTAGGCCATCCAGGCCTGGGCCGGCTCGCCGTCGCGGCCCGCGCGGCCGGTCTCCTGGTAGTAGCCCTCGATGTTCTTGGGCATGTCGAGGTGGGCCACGAAGCGCACGTCGGGCTTGTCGATGCCCATGCCGAAGGCGATGGTGGCGCACATCACGATGCCTTCCTCGCGCAGGAAGCGGTCCTGGTGCGCCTGGCGCACCGAGGCGTCGAGCCCCGCGTGGTAGGGCAGGGCGTTGATGCCCGCGTCGCGCAGCGCCACCGCCACGTCTTCCACGCGCTTGCGCGACTGGCAATAGACCACGCCGGCATCGCCCTCGTGCTCGCGCTCGATGAAGCGCAGCAGCTGCGTGGTGGCTTCCTTCTTCTCGACGATGGTGTAGCGGATGTTCGGCCGGTCGAAGCTCGAGACGAACTGCTGCGCCTGCTCGAGCTGCAGCCGCTCGACGATGTCGGCGCGCGTGAGCGCGTCGGCGGTGGCGGTCAGCGCGATGCGCGGCACGCCCGGGTAGCGCTCGTGCAGCACCGTGAGCGCGCGGTACTCGGGACGGAAGTCGTGGCCCCACTGGCTCACGCAATGCGCCTCGTCGATCGCGAACATCGACAGCTTGCCGCGCGCGGCCAGCGCGTCCATCAGCTCGAGGAAGCGTGGCGTGGTCACGCGCTCGGGGGCGGCGTACAGCAGCGTGACCTCGGCGCGCGCCATGCGGCGCTCGACGTCTTGCGTCTGCTGCCAGTCGAGCGTGGAATTGAGGAAGGCGGCGTCCACGCCGGCCTCGTGCAGCGCGCCGACCTGGTCGTGCATCAGCGCGATCAGCGGCGACACCACCACCGCGATGCCGTGCCCGGCGCGCTGGCGCGCGATCGCGGGGATCTGGTAGCACAGCGACTTGCCGCCGCCGGTGGGCATCAGCACCAGGGCGTCGCCGCCGCCGGTCACGTGGTCGACGATCGGGGCCTGCGGACCGCGGAAGGCGGCGTAGCCGAAGACCTCGTGCAGGATCTGCGCGGGGTCGGCGGAAGGTGAATTGGACAAGGCGGCGGGCTGGGTGGCGACGGAAGGGGTCGATTGTCGCCGCAGCGCAGCAGGCGCGCCGCAGCGGTCGCGGGGCCGGGCGCGACCGCCCGTCGGCCTGGGTGCCAGGCCCGGCTGGCACGCCGTTTGCAAGCGGTCGGCATTCGCCTGAAACGCCTGTATAGACAGCATACTGGTGCATGTGTCGGGCGGTTCGCACCAATACAAGGTGCGCTCCGCGCCGGCCTGCACCGTTCTCGCCGCGGCTTTTTCGGGTTATCCTGTATATACAGGGGTGTTCAGGCGAATGACACTGCGGCCGCGCACCACGGAAAGCTCCGACGGGCGCTGCCAGCCGATTCAATTGACGCTTCACACGAACAGGAGGGCCTCGATGGCCAAGACAGTCGCAAAGATCGCCACGCTGCTGGCAGCCGGTGCATGTATCGCGGGCGCGGCCGGAGGCGCCGCCGCCCAGACCAAGATCACGCTCGGCATGTCGGGCTGGACCGGCTTCGCGCCGCTGTCGCTGGCCGACAAGGCCGGCATCTTCAAGAAGAACGGGCTCGACGTGGAGCTCAAGATGATTCCGCAGAAGGACCGCCACCTGGCGCTGGCCGCGGGCGCGATCCAGTGCGCCGCCACCACCATCGAGACGCACGTGGCCTGGAACGCCAACGGCGTGCCGATCGTGCAGATCTTCCAGATGGACAAGTCCTACGGCGCCGACGGCATCGCGGTGCGCAACGACGTCAAGAGCTTCTCCGACCTCAAGGGCAAGACCGTGGGCGTGAGCGCGCCCGGCACCGCGCCGTACTTCGGCCTGGCCTGGATGCTGTCGAAGAACGGCATGAGCATCAAGGACGTGAAGACCGTCTCGCTCGAGCCCCAGCCGGCCGCGCAGGCCTTCGTCGCGGGCCAGAACGATGCCGCCATGACCTACGAGCCCTACCTGTCGACCGTGCGCGCCAACCCGCAGGCCGGCAAGATCCTCGCGACCACGCTCGACTACCCGATGGTGATGGACACCGTGGGCTGCGCGCCGACCTGGCTCAAGGCCAACGCCAAGGCCGCCCAGGCGCTGACCGACTCCTACTTCGAGGCGCTCGAGATGATCAAGTCCGACCCGGCCAAGTCCAACGAGCTGATGGGCAGCGCGGTCAAGCAGAGCGGCGAGCAGTTCGCCAAGTCCTCGGCCTACCTGCGCTGGCAGGACAAGGCGGCGAACCAGAAGTTCTTCAGCGCCGAGCTGACCCAGTTCATGAAGGAGTCGGTGCCGATCCTGCTGGAGGCCGGCGTGATCCGCAAGGCGCCCGAGGACCTGGCCGCGACCTTCGACGCGAGCTTCATCAAGTAAGCCACCTCGACGCATAACGACGAAGCGCCACGCATCGCCCGCCATGGAAGCGACGACCGTCATCCCCTCCACGCCAGCCGCTCCCGCGGCGGCCTCCGTTCCCCCCGCCGCCGTGCGCGTGGCCGCCGCGCGGCGCCGCCGCGCGATGGCCCCGCTCGAACCCGTGAGCCCGCGTGCGCGCTGGATGCTCGGCGTCGGCTTCTTCGTGCTGTTCTTCGCCGTCTGGGCCGTCTTCACGCTCGGCGGCTTCGTCTCGCCGACCTTCCTGGCCAGCCCGGTCACGATGCTGCGCGAAGGCTGGCTGCTGTTCACCGAGTACAACTTCATCCAGGACATCGGGATGACGGTGTGGCGCGTGGTCGGCGGCTTCGTGCTGGCCTCGGTGATCGCCGTGCCGCTGGGCATCGCGATGGGCGCCTACAAGCCGATCGAGGCCTTCCTCGAGCCCTTCGTCTCGTTCTGCCGCTACCTGCCGGCCTCGGCCTTCATTCCGCTGCTGATCCTCTGGGCCGGCATCGGCGAGAGCCAGAAGCTGCTGGTGATCTTCATCGGCTCGGTGTTCCAGGTGATCCTGATGGTGGCCGTGACCGTGGGCAGCGCGCGCAAGGACCTGGTGGAGGCCGCCTACACGCTGGGCGCCAGCAGCCGGGGCATCGTGCGCCGCGTGCTGATCCCGGGCGCCGCGCCGGGCATCGCCGAGACCCTGCGCCTGGTGCTGGGCTGGGCCTGGACCTACGTCATCGTGGCCGAGCTCATCGGCTCCTCCTCGGGCATCGGCCACATGATCACCGACAGCCAGGCGCTCCTGAACACCGGCCAGATCATCTTCGGGATCATCGTCATCGGCGTGATCGGCCTCGTGTCCGACTTCGCCTTCAAGGCGGTCAACCGCCGCCTCTTCGCCTGGAGCACGCTGTGAGCGCCATCATCAAGCCGGCCCAGTTGTCGATCCACGGCGTCTCTCGCACCTTCACCGGCACGCGCGGCCAGCGCACGCAGGCGCTGCTGCCGGTCGACTTCGAGGTGCGCGAGAACGACTTCGTCACCATCCTCGGCCCCTCGGGCTGCGGCAAGTCCACCCTGCTGCGTATCGTCGCGGGGCTCGACTTCCCGACCACCGGCGAGGTGCTGCTCGACGGCCAGCCGATCGAGGGTCCGGGCGCCGACCGCGGCGTGGTGTTCCAGAGCTACACCCTGTTTCCCTGGCTCACGATCGCGCAGAACATCCGCTTCGGCCTGCGCGAGCGCGGCATGAGCGAGGCCGAGCAGAAGGAGCGCAGCGAGTTCTTCATCGCCAAGGTCGGCCTGCGCGGCTTCGAGCACCACTATCCCAAGCAGCTCTCGGGCGGCATGCAGCAGCGCACCGCGATCGCGCGCGCGCTGGCCAACGACCCCAAGATGCTGCTGCTCGACGAGCCCTTCGGCGCGCTCGACAACCAGACCCGCGTGCTGATGCAGGAACTGCTGCTGGGCATCTGGGAGTCGGCGCAGAAGACGGTGCTGTTCGTCACGCACGACATCGACGAGGCCATCTTCATGGCCAACCGCGTGGCCGTGTTCAGCGCCCGGCCCGGCCGCATCAAGACCGAGATCGCGGTCGACTTCCCGCATCCGCGCCACTACACGATCAAGACCTCGCCCGAGTTCATGGAGATCAAGGCCCGGCTGACCGAGGAGATCCGCGCCGAGTCGATGGCGGCGGCGGAGCATTGAGACCATGAAGCGCGACCTGCCGTCCTCCGCACCGAACCCCGTCGGCGCCCCCGCGGCCGCGCCGTCGCTCGCGCTCTACGCGCAGGTCAAGGACCACATCTCGCGCAAGATCCAGGACGGCACCTGGCCGCCCGGCCACCGGCTGCCGTCCGAGCACGAGCTGGTGGCGCAGTTCGCCATCTCGCGCATGACCGCCAACCGCGCGCTGCGCGAGCTCTCGGAGCAGGGCCGCATCGTGCGCGTGGCCGGCGTGGGCAGCTTCGTGGCCGAGAACAAGCCCCAGTCCACGCTGCTGCAGATCGCCAACATCGCGAGCGAGATCCGCCAGCGCGGCCACGACTACCACTGCGAGTTCATCGCGCTCGAGCGCATCGCCGCCTCGCCCGACATCGCCGTGTGGCTCGACCTGCGGCCCGGCGAGTCGGTGTTCCACACCGTCTGCCTGCACCTGGAGAACGGCACGCCGGTGCAGATCGAGGACCGCTACGTCAATCCGCGCGCCGTGCCCGAATTCCTCGACCAGGACTTCTCGGTCGTCTCGCCCGGCGAGTACCTGGTGCGCAACGTGCCCTTCGACCAGATCGAGCACGTGGTCGACGCGGTGCTGCCCACCGCCGAGCAGGCCGAGCGCCTGGACATGCCGCCGGCCGACCCCTGCCTGCTGCTGACCCGCCGCACCTGGACCCGCGACCTGCCCGTGACGCTGGTGCGCTGCCTGCACCCGGCCTCGCGCTACCGGCTCGGCAGCCGCTTCCGCGTCGACGGCAACCAGGCCTTCGGCTGAATCCACGCACGCCATCCCGGCCTTCGATTTTTTTCGCACCTACTTGTATATACAGGATCGCACCATGAAGCTTGCTCCCCACGCCGCCACCGAACCGCTCGTGCTCTCACCCGGCGAGGTCGACCTGCCCGCGCTGCGCCGCATCCATGCGGGCGGCGCGCGGCTCGAGCTCGCCGGCGCCGCGCGCGCCGGCCTGCTGGCCGCCCAGGCCACCGTGCGCCGCATCGTCGAGGCCGGCGAGGTGGTCTACGGCATCAACACCGGCTTCGGCAAGCTCGCGCAGACCATCATTCCGCCCGAGCGCCTGGCCGAGCTGCAGCGCAACCTCGTGCTCTCGCACAGCGTCGGCACCGGCGTGCCGCTGCCCGACGGCGTGGTGCGGCTGGTGCTCGCCACCAAGGCCGTGAGCCTGGCGCGCGGTCATTCGGGCGTGCGGCCCGAGATCGTCGATGCGCTGCTCGCGCTGTTCAACGCGGGCCTGCTGCCGCGCATCCCGAGCAAGGGCTCGGTCGGCGCCTCGGGCGACCTCGCGCCGCTGGCCCACATGGCCTGCGTGCTGATCGGCGAGGGCGAGGTCGGCACGCCCGAGGGCGAGACCATCGGCGGCACCGAGGCCATGCGCCGCATCGGCCTCGCGCCCTTCGTGCTCGGCCCCAAGGAAGGCCTGGCGCTGCTCAACGGCACGCAGGTGTCGACCGCGCTCGCGCTGGCGGGCCTGTTCGGCGCCGAGGACGTGTTCGCCGCCGGCCTGATGGCGGGCGCGCTCTCGCTCGAGGCGATCCAGGGTTCGATCAAGCCCTTCGACGAGCGCATCCATGCCGCGCGCGGCCAGCCGGGCCAGATCGCGGTGGCGGGCGCGGTGCGCGCGCTGCTCGAGGGCAGTGACATCGTGCCCTCGCACGCCGACTGCGGTCGCGTGCAGGACCCGTACTCGATCCGCTGCGTGCCCCAGGTCATGGGCGCCTGCCTCGACAACCTCGCGCATGCGGCGCGGGTGCTGCGCATCGAGGCCAACGCGGCGTCGGACAACCCGCTGGTCTTCAGCGACACCGGCGACGTGATCTCGGGCGGCAACTTCCACGCCGAGCCCGTGGCCTTCGCGGCCGACATCATCGCGCTGGCGGTGAGCGAGATCGGCGCCATCTCCGAGCGCCGGCTCGCGCTGCTGCTCGACTCGGGCCTGTCGGGCCTGCCGCCCTTCCTGGTGCGCGACGGCGGCGTCAACTCCGGTTTCATGATCGCGCAGGTCACGGCCGCGGCGCTGGCCTCCGAGAACAAGTCGCTGGCCCATCCGGCCAGCGTCGACAGCCTGCCGACCTCGGCCAACCAGGAAGACCACGTGTCGATGGCCACCTTCGCGGGCCGCCGCCTGGCCGAGATGGTCGACAACACCGCGGTGGTGGTCGGCATCGAGGCCATGGGCGCCTGCCAGGGCATCGAGCTCAAGCGCAATGCCGACAGCCCGCGCAGCTCCGCGCTGGTCGAGGCCGAGTTCGCCGCCATCCGCGAGCGCGTGGCTTTCATCGAGCAGGACCGCTTCATGGCGCCCGACGTCGAAGCCATGCGCCTGTGGGCCCGCCGCGGCGACTGGGCCGCGCCGCTGGCCGCCGTGCTGCCGAGCCGCGCCTGAACCTTCCCCCGATTCCTCGTCCGACCTTCCTTGCCAAC
>Ga0209902_100326_pt1 | contig 61769 bp, 54 predicted proteins | sample FECB27metaG_FD_188304 | JGI IMG/M metagenome (GOLD analysis project Ga0209902, IMG submission 188304) | Cyanobacterial communities from the Joint Genome Institute, California, USA - FECB-27 (SPAdes) (version 2) | ecosystem: Environmental > Aquatic > Thermal springs > Hot (42-90C) > Microbial mats...
TCGCCTGGTCGCTGGGCCATGCGGACGGCCGGGCGCTGCCGGTCGACGAAGCCGTCGGTGCGGTCGCGAGGATCGCCAGGGTGCTCACGGTGCCGCTGTCGGTCGACATCGAGAACGGCTATTCGGACGACCCGAAGGCCGTCGTCGAACTCGTGCAGCGGCTGCTCGACCTCGGCGTGATGGGCATCAACATCGAGGACGGACGGGACGCCCCGGCGATCCTGGCGGCCAAGATCGAGGCGATCCGGGCTTTCCTGCACCGGACGAACGCCGACCTGTTCGTGAACGCGCGCACCGACGTCTTCCTCGCCGGGCTCGCGGAGCCGCCGGAGCGCGTGGAGGAAACGATCCGGCGCGCGACGCTGTACTCGGCCGCGGGCGCCGACGGCCTGTTCGTGCCGGGCCTGCGCGAGCCGACGGAGATCGAGGACGTCGCCCTCGCCACGCGGCTGCCGCTGAACGTCATGGCCTGGGGTGGCCTGCCCGGCGCGGCGGCGCTCTCCAAGCTCGGCGTGCGGCGCCTCAGCGCGGGCTCCGCGATCCCGCAGCTGGTGTGGGGGCAGGCCGAGCGCGCCGCCCGGGGCTTCCTCGAGACGGGCCACTCCGATCCGCTCTCGGCCGACGCGAAGCCGTTCGCCGACGTGCAGCGGCTTTTCGCTGCATCGCGCTGAAGGAAAAGCCATGGACAAGCGATTGCTGGTGCTGGCCCTCGGGATGTTCGCGCTCGGCACGGACACCTTCGTGATGGCCGGCATCCTGCCGCAACTGGCGCGCAGCTTCGACGTCGACATCGCAGTGGCCGGCCAGTTGACGACGCTCTATGCGATCGCCTATGCGCTGCTGGCGCCGACGATCGCCGCCATCGCGGGCAACGTCCCGCGCAAGCAGCTGATGCTGGCGGGGCTCGGCATCTTCGTGCTCGCGAACCTCGCCACGGCGCTCGCGCCCAGCTTCGCGGTCGCGCTGGTGTCGCGCGTGTTCGCCGGACTGGGCGCGGCCATGTACTCCCCGACCGCGACCGGGACGGGCGCGAGCATCGTGGCGCCGAACCGCCGCGGCCAGGCGATCGCCGTGATCGTCGCGGGCCTGACGGCGGCCACGGCACTGGGCTCGCCGATCGGCACGGTGCTCGGAGGACTCGGCGACTGGCGCTGGACGATGTACTTCGTCTCGGCCGTGGGGCTGGCGGCGGGCCTCGGCATCCTGGTGCTGCTCAGGCAGGTGCCGCTGACGCCGAGGATCGGTCTCAGGGCGCGCCTGGCGCCGCTGAAGGATTCGCGCATCGGGTGGACCCTGCTGACCACCTACCTGGGCATGGCGGGCAACTTCCTGGTCTACGTCTACTTCTCGGTCGTGTTCGATCGCGTGCTGGTCAACGCGCTGGTGTTCGGTGCGCTGCTCGTGGTCTGGGGCGCGAGCGGCACGCTCACCAACATCGCGCTGGCGCGCGTGCTCGACAGGACCAGTCCGACGAGGGTCATGTTCGTGGTGCTGGCGGCCCAGGCGGTGGACATGGCCTTCCTGCCCTGGACCAGCGCCTCGCTATGGCCCGCCGTCGTGGCCGTCGCGATCTGGGGAGCGACAGGGTGGGGCATCCAGGGGCCGCAGCAGTATCGGCTCGTCAATATCGCGCCGCTCATCGCGCCGGTGCTGCTCGGCCTCAATACCGCGGCGACCTACCTCGGCGTGACGACGGCCGGCATCCTGGGCGCCGTGGGCATCCATCTGCTCGGCGCCCACTGCCTGAGCCTGCTGAGCGTGGGTGTCTTCATGCTCGCGATCTTCACCTCGCACATGGCCGGTCGCCGGATCGCCGGGCACCGGGCCGAGGGGGTTGCGAGCGCCGCGCTGCCGGCGCGCTCATGACGAGGGGCGCGTCGCGGAGGCCGCCGGCTGCTGCTTGTTGCGGGCCGATCGCGAGGCTTCGCTGCGCGCCAGCCACAGGCCGCTCGCGACGATCAGCGCGCCGCCGCCCAGGGTCCAGGCATCGGGCACGGCCTGCCAGAACAGCCAGTCGAGCAGGATGGCCCAGGCCAGCGCGCTGTACTCGAAGGGCGCGATGGCGGCGGCCTGGCCATGGCGGAACGCCTCGGCGATCGCCAGTTGCCCGAGGAAGCCGCTGAGGGCCAGGCCCGCGAGCATCCATGCGTGCTCGGCGCGGACGGGCACCCATTGCGGCGCCGCCAGCAGGCTGCCGCCCAGGGCCATGCCGACGGTGGTCCAGAACACCAGCGCGGCGCTCGGCTCGGTGCGGCTGATGAGCCGGCCCAGCATGTTCGACAGCGCATAGCAGACCGCGGCCACCAGGATCGCGATGGCGCCCGTCGAGAGGAAGGCGCCTTGCTCGGGCCGCAGCGCGATCACCACGCCCGCGAAGCCCAGCCCGATGGCGATCCAGTGCCGCGCGTGGATCGACTCGCCGAGCATCGGCACGGCGATCAGCACCATCAGCAGCGGTGCGATGAAGGTGAGCGTGTAGGCCTCGGCCAGCCCCAGGGTCTTGAGGCCATGGACGAAGAGCACGAGCATCGCCATGTTCAGCACGGCGCGCAGCAGGTGCAGCCGCCAGCGCAACCGGCGGTTGAAGACGCCGGCCGCCTCGCGGCGCCAGGCGACGTAGAGGCAGACCAGGGGCAGGGCCGTGAGGCCGCGCAGTGCCATCACCTGCGCCGGCGGATAGTGCGCGGCCAGGGTCTTGAGCAGCGCGTCCATGCAGGCGAAGAAGGCGCAGGCCAGCAGCATCGCGGCGATGCCGCGCAGGGTTCCGGTCGATTGCATCGGGTGGGTTGTCTCGCGACGGGGCGGGGTGGTTGCCGCCGTCGGGCTTTTGCGGGATGTTTGGCGCATTCTGCCTGTGCGGCGAAATCCTACCCACGATTCCGACGGCTGCCCACGGGCCGCGCGGGGCGCATGCGTAGCCTCTTTTCTTTGTCGCAAAGGAAGCCCCGCATGGCCCACAAGAAAGTCGCCGACCTCGTCATCGAAACCCTGCAGAAGGCCGGCGCCAGACGTTGCTACGGGATCGTCGGCGACACGCTGAACCACGTGACCGACGCGATCCGCCGCAGCGAGATCGAATGGGTGCATGTGCGCCACGAGGAAGCGGCCGCCTTCGCCGCCGGCGCCGATTCGTACCTGACGGGCGAGCTGAGCCTCTGCGCGGGCTCGTGCGGGCCGGGCGGGCTGCACTTCATCAACGGCGTCTTCGAGGCGAACCGCAACCGCGCGCCCGTGGTGCTGATCGCGAGCCAGATCGTGACGGCCGAGCTCGGCATGGAGTTTCCGCAGGAGGTCGACTTCAAGTCGCTCTACGCGGGCTGCAGCGTCTTCTGCGAACAGGTGCAGTCGGCCGAGCAGGCGCAGCGCGTGGTGGCGCTCGCGGCGCAGGCGGCGCTGTCGCGGCGCGGCGTGGCCGTCGTCATCCTGCCGAGCGACATCGCGCAGACCGAGGTGAAGGAGGGCCTGGGCTTCTCGGTGCACCGCGCGGCGCCCGTGATCCGGCCCAACGATACCGAACTCGCGCAGCTGGCGGACCTGCTCGGCAAGGGTAAGAAGATCGCGATCTATGCGGGCCATGGCTGCGAGGGCGCGCACGAGATGCTGCTGGCGCTCGGCCAGTGCCTGAAGGCGCCGATCGCCCACACCTCGCGCGCCAAGGATTTCGTGGAGTACGACAACCCCTTCAACATGGGCATGACCGGCATCTTCGGCGTGGAGTCGGGTTACCGCGCGCTGCAGGAGTGCGACACGCTGCTGCTGCTGGGCGCCGACTTCGCATGGAGCCAGTTCTATCCGGCCAAGGCGACCATCCTGCAAATCGATGTCGACGGCAGCCATCTCGGACGACGCCATCCGGTGGCGCTCGGGCTGGTGGGCGACATCGCACACACGATCGAGGCGCTGATCCCCCTGCTCGAGGAGCGTGCCGACCGAAGCTTCCTCGACGACTGCCTGCGCCATCGCAAGGCCTCGCTGGAAACGCTGCGCCGCGACGAGCGGCCCGGCAAGGCGGGGCTGATCCATCCGCAGCACCTCACGCGCGTGATCGACGAACTGGCGGCCGACGACGCCGTCTTCACCGCCGATGGCGGCAGCCCGATGGTGTGGTCGCTGCGCCACCTCACGATGAACGGCCGCCGCCGCACGCTCGTGAGCCTGCTGCACGGGACCATGGCCAACGCCATGCCGCAGGCGCTGGGTGCGCAGAAGGCCTTTCCCGGCCGGCAGGTGATCTCGCTGTCGGGCGACGGCGGCATCGCGATGCTGCTGGGCGACCTGATGACGGCCGTGCAGGAGAAACTGCCGATCAAGGTGGTGGTCTACAACAACGCGAGCCTGAATTTCGTGGAGCTCGAGCAGAAGGTCGAGGGGCTGCTCGACAACTACACCGACCTGCTGAACCCCGACTTCGCGCGACTGGCGGAGGTGATCGGCTTCTACGGACAGAAGGTGGAGCGCGCCGAGCAGCTGCCCGATGCCGTGCGCGCCTTCCTCGCGCACCCCGGGCCGGCGCTGCTCGACGTGAAGGTCAACCGCACCGAGCTGGTGATGCCGCCGAAGGTGGAGTTCAGCCAGGTCGCGGGCACGATGCTGTACTCCGCCAAGGCGGTGCTCGGCGGGCGCTCGTCCGACGTGGTGGACCTGATCAAGGACAACTTCACCGAATGACGCGGCCGCCGAGGCCGCCGCGGCGATTCAGGCCGACGGTTGCGCGGCGAGTTCGTGGCTGCGCAGCGAGGGCTCGAGCGAGAGCGCACGCCTCGCCGCCTGCGCCCGCGCGGCATCGAGCTCGACCAGCAGGCTGATCTCTCCCGCCACGCTGGTCGCGATCGGCACGCCGTCGCAATACAGCACGCGCGAGCCCGCGACCCGCGGCACCTTCGGACCGTTCACGACCGTGCCCAGCAGGTTGGCCGGGTCGCTGGCCGCGAGCACGATCAGCGCGCCGTCGCCCGGCTCGCGGCGCACGCGCCGCATCGACGCCACCGCCTCGGGCAAGGCGAACTGCTCGCCCGACACGCCGGCGATGAAGCGGCCGCCACGGATCTCGCCGCGCGCCTCGAGCCGGCGGCACACGCGCACCAGCTCGCGCCAGGGCGGCAACCACGCGGCTTCGCGCTCGAGCAGCCGCCAGCAGACGACGCCGTAGCGGCGCAGCAGCACGTGCACCACCTGCTCGATCGCCTCGGCGGAGCTGGCGGCCAGCGCTTCGGCGGCGGCGGGCGGTCGCACCAGGGTCCAGCGCCCGGCGTCCTCGATGCTGAAGAGGGGCGCGCGCCGCCGGCGCCGCAGGTCGGCCGAGGCACGCTTGGCGGCCGGCACCAGCAGGGCGCGCAGGCCCGCGTAGCTGTCGCAGCGCGCGCGGCCCTTGGCGACCAGTTCGGTCAGCGCCTCCTCGATCTCGACCGGCAGCAGCCGCGTGCCGTGCGCGATCTCGTCGAAGAAGCAGGCGCCGTGCTGGGCCAGGTGCGTGGCGACGCGTGCAGCGCGCGAGCCCAGGTTGTCGTCGTCGGCAGGTGCGGGCGCCAGCGTGGTCCACAGCGCCGAACTGCGGCGCGGCAGCAGCACCACCGGCGTGGCGCGCAGCGACAGGCTGCCTGCGCCCTTGCGCCCCTCGGTGGCCGTCGGCCGCAGCCGCGTCCACAGCACGCGCCCGGCGGTGCACAGGTCGTCGAGCCAGGCGCCCGCGTAGTCGCTCACACGCGCGGGCAGCAGCTCGGCCTCCCACAGCGGCGCGGGCGCTTCATAGCCTTCGAGCTGCGAGAGGATGCCCGACAGCGCTTCCGGGCCGCTCACGCGCGAGCCCGCGCCGATGTGCTGCCATTCGAAGAGGAAGCGCACGAAGTCGCGCGGCTCGACCGGTTCGATCTCGCGGCGCAGGCGTCCGAGCGTGTAGCGGTGGATGCGTGCCAGCAGATGGCGCTCGCACCATTCGGGCTCGGTGCCGCCGGGCGTGAAGCGGCCCTGCAGCACGCTGCCTTCGGCCTGCAGCGCGAGCAGGGCGCCTTCGACCTCCGCGGCCGACAGGAAGAGCGGCGCAGCGAGCTGTGCGACGGTCACGGGGCCGAGCCCGCCCAGGCGCGAGCGCAGCAGTTCGCGCAGCGCGGTGTCGCGGTCGGCGGGTTGCTCGGCGTCGTCCGGCGCGACGATGGCGGGCTGCATCGGCGCATCGGGTGCCACGGCGCGCAGCAGGCCCAGCCGTTCGGCAGTCACCCAGAGGCCGCGCGCGGAACGCCCCTTGCCCTCGAACAGCAGGCGCGTCGCGCGGCCGGCCTTGGCCAGTGCCGTCAGCCATTTCTTCCAGTCCGCCTGCCGGGCCACCTCGTCGTCGTTGAGGGCGCCGAGCATGCCGAGCGCCTCGTGCATCTCGTCGGCACTGCGCGGTTGCGGCCAGGCTTCCTCGCGCACGCTGGCGATGGCCTGGGCGTCGAGCTGGCCGACGTCGTCGGCGCTCTGCGGATCGGTGTAGCGCCGGTTCTGCACGGCCTGCGTGCGGCGCTCCTCCAGCGGCGCGTCGTCGAGGAAGGCATAGGGCCGCGCGTTCAGGGCCTCGAGCGCGAGCGGCGAGGGCGCGGGCAGGTCGCGCGCCAGCACGCGCACCGCGCCGGCCTCCATGCGCCGCAGCAGCGCGAGCCAGCCGTCGGCGTCCATCGCGTCGTTCAGGCAGTCGTCGAGCGTCTGCGTGACCAGCGGATGCTCGGGGATCTCGCGCTCGCCGACGATGTTCTCCGCGCACGCGACCTGGTCGGGAAAGACGGCCGCGAGCAGGTCCTCGGAACGCATGCGCTGCAGCTGCGGCGCCACCTTGCGCCCGCCGGTGAAGCGCGGCAGCGCGAGCGCGGTGGTGGCGTTCCAGCGCCAGCGCACGCCGAACAGCGGCGCGTCGAGCAGCGCCTGCACCAGCACGTGCAGCGCCGAGGCCGAATGCAGGTAGCGCGCCACCTCGTCGAGCGGGAAGCTGTGGCTGGTCGAGAGCGACAGCACGATCGCGTCCTCGGTCGCCGCGGCCTGCAGCTCGAAATTGAAGGTGCGGCAGAAGCGCTTGCGCAACGCCAGGCCCCAGGCGCGGTTGAGCCGGCTGCCGAAGGGCGCGTGGATCACCAGCTGCATGCCGCCCGAAGCATCGAAGAAGCGCTCCATCACGAGCGTGTGCTGCGTGGGCAGATCGCCGAGCACGGCGCGCGCCTGCGCGAGATGCGCGACGATCTGGCGCGCGGCCTCGTCGTCGAGGCCGATGGTCTGCGTCAGCAGCGTCATCGCCGCGTCGTGGCCGCCCGATGCGAGCGCCTGCGCCACCTCCTCGCGCAGCCGCGACACGCCGAACGACAGCTCGTCGCTGCGCCCCGGCGCCTCGCCGAGCCAGAACGGGATGTTGGGCGCCGCGCCCTGCGCGTCTTCCACCCGCACGCGGCCCGGCTCGATCTTGAGGATGCGGTAGCTGGTGTTGCCGAGCTGGAACACGTCGCCCGCGAGGCTCTCGACCGCGAAGTCCTCGTTGACGGTGCCGATCTTGTCGGCCTGCGGCTCCAGCACGACCGTGTAGTCGCCCGTCTCGGGGATGGTGCCGCCGGAGGTCAGCGCGGTCATGCGCGCGCCTTTGCGTTCGCGCAGCAGGTGATGCACGGCATCGCGGTGCACATAGCCCGCGCGCTGGCCCTGCCGCGTGGCGAAGCCTTCCGACACCATGCGCACCACCTCCATGAAGCGCGCCTGCGGCAGCCGGGCATAGGGCCAGGCGCGGCGCACGAGGGCGAACAGCTGGTCCTCATTCCATTCGCGGCAGGCGGTCTCGGCCACGATCTGCTGCGCCAGCACGTCCAGCGGCGCCGGCAGCACGCGCAGCGCGTCGAGCTCGCCGCGGCGGATGCAGTCGAGCAGGGCGGCGCATTCGACCAGCTCGTCGCGCGACTGCGCGAACAGCCGCGCCTTCGGCACGCCGCCCACTGCGTGGCCCGAGCGTCCGGCGCGCTGCAGGAAGGTGGCGATGGCGCGCGGCGAGCCGAGCTGGCACACGAGGTCGACGTCGCCGATGTCCAGGCCCAGTTCGAGCGAGGCCGTGGCGACGAGCACCTTGAGCTCGCCGCGTTTCAGGCGCTGCTCGGCGGCCAGCCGCGTCTCCTTCGACAGGCTGCCGTGGTGCGCGGCCACCGCCTCCTTGCCGAGGATGTCGCCCAGGTGCCGCGCCGCGCGCTCGGCCATGCGGCGCGTGTTGACGAACACCAGCGTGGTCTTGTGCAGCCACACCAGCTCGGCCACGCGCGCATAGACCTGCGTCCACTGGTCGCCCGACATCACGGCCTCGAGCGGTGTGGGCGGCAACTCGAGCGCGAGGTCGCGCTGCTTGGCATAGCCGATGTCGACGATCTCGCAATCGGCCGTGCCGTCGGCGCGCAGCGCGCCCGCGCCGACCAGGAAGCGCGCCACCTCGTCGATGGGCTTCTGCGTGGCCGACAGGCCGATGCGCACCGGCCGCGCGCCGCCTTGCGCCGTGCAGAGCTCCTGCAAGCGCTCCAGCGACAGCGACAGGTGGCTGCCGCGCTTGCTCGCGGCGATGGCATGGATCTCGTCGACGATCACGCTGCGCACCGTCGACAGCATCTTGCGGCCCGAGGCGGAGCCCAGCAGCACGTAGAGCGACTCGGGCGTGGTCACCAGCACGTGCGGCGGTCGGCGCAGGCTCTGCTGGCGCTCGCGTTGCGGCGTGTCGCCGGTGCGCACGGCGGTGCGGATGTCGACCTCGGGCAGCCCCAGCGCCGCCAGCTCGGCGCGAATGCCCGCGAGCGGCGCGTCGAGGTTCAGGCGGATGTCATTGGACAGTGCCTTCAGCGGCGAGACGTAGACGACGGCGGTCTCGTCGGGCAGGCCGGCGGGATCGAGGCCGCGGCGCACCAGGTCGTCGAGCGCCGCGAGGAAGGCCGTGAGCGTCTTGCCCGAGCCGGTGGGCGCGGCCACCAGCGTGTCGCGCCCGGCACGGATCGCCGGCCACGCCTGGGCCTGGGCCGAGGTGGGGCCGGGGAAGGTTCGCAGGAACCAGCGGGCGACGGAGGGGTGAAACGAGTGCAGGTCCACGGGAAGTGCAGGCTACGACAACGATCGCGGGGGCGCAACGCGCGCGCCGTAGACCCTGCAGGTCGGGACGTTGCGGGGCAACTCAAGGGGGGACCTTCGACACCCGACCGAACGCGGCCGGTTGCGATGCTCTCGCGAAATTCCCGAGCGAGGAGGCGTCCTCACGAAGCCCCGTCGCGCACCATGTCGATCAGTGCACGCAAGGCACCGGAGACGTGGCGGTGTCCGGGATAGTAGAGACACAGGCCCGGATAGGCGGGACACCATTCATCCAGCACGCGTTCGAGCCTGCCGTCGCGCAACGCCTCCAGGGCGAGGTGATCGGGCACGAAGGCGATGCCGATGCCCTCGATCGCGGCATCGACCATCAGCGGCTGGTCGGTGAGGGTGATCGGCCCCTTGACGTCGATGCTGTCCTCGACGCCATGGCGGGCGAACTCCCAGCGATAGAGGGCACCGCTCTCGAAACGGAACCGGATGCAGTCGTGCTGGTGCAGGTCCTGCGGCACGGCAGGCCGGCCGCGCGCCGCCAGGTAGCTCGGCGAGGCAACGGCCGCAAAACGCACCGGCCCGCCCACGCGCACCGAAATCATGTCCTGCGGCACGGCTTCGAACAGGCGAATGCCCGCGTCGAAGCCATCGGCCACGACGTCGCCGAGCTTCCCGTCGCAGACGATGTCGAGATGGACCTGCGGATAGGTGCGCACGAAGCGCGCGAGCAGGGGCCGCAGCACCAGGCGAACCGCGCCCTCGCTGGAATTGATGCGTAGCGTGCCGCTCGGGGTGTGCTGAAACTCATCGACCTCCTGCAGGGCCTGCGTGAGCGACGACAAGCTGGGCCGCAGCTTGACCGCCAGCCGCTCCCCGGCATCGGTCAACGACATGCTGCGCGTGGTCCGGTTCAGCAGTCTCACGGCCAGGCGCTGCTCGAGCGTCTTGATGGAGTGGCTGACGGCCGATGCCGTGATGTCCAGCTCCCGACCCGCGGCACGAAAGCTGCGATGCGCCGCGACCGAAAGAAAGACATTCAGGGCGAACAGATCGCAGCCTTTGAATTGATGAACGGGATTCATCGGAGCAACAAGCGTTGGTGGGATTGTCCGAATGGTATGGCCTTCCTAGACTGGCTCGCACAGTCACACGAAAGGTATTCGAACCATGTCCCAGAAGATCTTGATCACGGGTGCGAGCTCGGGCTTCGGCCGCGGCTCGGCCATCGAACTGGCCCGGCAAGGCCACCAGGTGGTGGCCGCCGCCGAAACCTGGCCGCAGGTCCGGGGCCTGCGCGCGGATGCCGCCGCCGCCGGGGTCGAGATGGAGGTGATCAAGCTCAACCTGCTCGACGGCATCGACATCGCGCACGCGGGCTCCTTCGATCCCGACGTGCTGGTGCTCAACGCCGGCGTGATGGAGGGCGGCTCGATCGCCGACATCCCGATGCAGCGCGTGCGCGAGTCGTTCGACATCAACGTGTTCGGGCATCTGCAGCTGGTGCAGGCCATCCTGCCCAGGATGGTGGCGCGCCGCTCGGGCAAGGTGGTGTGGACCTCGTCGATGGGCGGCATCCTGGTCGTGCCTTTCCTCGGCATCTACTGCGCGACCAAGCACGCGATCGAAGCCATTGCCGGATCGATGAAAGCGGAGCTCGCGCCCTTCGGCATCAAGGTCGCGACCGTCAACCCCGGCGTCTTCGGTACCGGCTTCAACGACACCGGGGCCGAGAGCTTCGTGCAGTGGTACGACGCCGACAAGGCGGTCGTGCCGATGCCCGACTTCAGCGGGAGCCTGCTCGATCAGGCCGATCCGCAGGAAATGATCGACGCCATGGTCGAGATCATTCCCGCCGACGAGCACCTCTACCGCACGATGCGTCCGCTGGCGACGATCGATGCCGCCAGGCAGTGGCAGGCGACGGAGTGGTCGCAGAATGCCTGACATCGCCATCGACCATGCCCACCGCGTGGTGGCCCGGGGCCGGCAGGCCGCACAAGAGGCCGGCGTGAACGCGGTGTTCGCGGTCCTCGACCGCGGTGCGAACCTCGTCACCTTCTCGCGCATGGACGATGCGTGGCTCGCCTCGAGCGAACTGGCCATCGCCAAGGCCCGCGCCTCCGTGATGTTCAGGATGCCGAGCGAAGCGCTGAATGCGCCGCTGCAGGTGGGAGTACCGGCGCCGCACTTCGACCACATCCATGCGGGCGGTCTGCTGCTGATGGGCGGAGGCTTGCCGCTGTTCGATGGCGACGGTGTGCTGATCGGTGCGCTGGGGGTTTCCGGCGGAACACCCGATCAGGATGCGGCACTCGCACGTGCAGCCATTGCTTGATTGGCGCGGGAAGGCATGCGGGCGTCGATGCCCTCGCGTTCAAGCCTCGGGCGGCACCGCGCCATAGGCATCGGTGATCAGGTGCGCGAGCGCGCGCGAGGCTTCGTTCATGTTGCGCTTGCTGCGATGAACCAGGCCGATGTCCCGATGGAAGGTGTCTTCCTCGAGGTCGATGACACGGACCGCCGCGGGCCAGCGGCGGTTGCGCATCGTCTGCGGCACCAGCGACGCGCCCAGGCCGAGCGCGACCAGGCGGATCAGCGCATCGAGTTCGTCCGCCTCGCAGACATCCTTCACGGAGATATGTTCGCGCCGTAGGAACCGGTCCACCTGCCGGCCGGCCAGCGATGCGCGGTCGTAGCGGATGAAGGGGATCGTCATGAGCAGCTCCCGCCAGCCGATGTCCGGCGCATCCCTCGGAACGATGAGCCGGAAAGGCTCCTGCGCCAGCGTGGTCCATCTCAGGTCGCTGTGCAGGGAGAAGGGCGGCCGGATGACGATCGCCATCTCGAGTTCGCCGGCATCGACGAGCTGGGCCAGGTCCATCGAGAGGCCCGGGACCAGCCGGGTCCGGACCTCCGGAAACTGCCGATGGAAGCGCGCGATCGCCTCGGGCAGCAGGTGCGATTGCGCCGAAGCGATCGAGCCGATGCTGAACCGGAACGAGGTCGGCGTTCCGAGCTTGCCGGCGCACAGGTCCGAATACATGCGGATGAGCTGCTCGGCCTGGCCGACCATCTGGTGCCCGCGATCGTTGAGGCGGGCGGTACGGCCGGCGCGGTCGAAGAGGTCATGGCCCACCTCGGCTTCGAGGCGCTGCATCTGGGCGCTGATGGCCGATTGGGTGAGTCCGATCTTGTCGCCGGCGGCCGAGAAGGTGCCCTCGCTCGCGACCGCCAGAAGGGTCTTCAGTTCTCGGATCATGGAAGCGATCTGCTGTTCTCGAGCGCCGGGGGCGAGCCCTGGCCTCTCGGCTTCATACAAAAATTATTTTTCTAAAACCGCAATATTAATTGCTTTTTTTATTGCATCGGCATGCCTATCGTTCGGGCCTGTACAACCACACCGAGGACCCCGATGCTTGCCCCCCGCACCAACCCCGCGATGCTGTCGCCGTTCCATGTCGCGTTTCCCGTGCATGACCTCGAGCTCGCGCGCCGGTTCTATGGAGAGACCCTCGGCTGCCCCGAGGGCCGCAGTTCTCCGGACTGGATCGACTTCAATTTCTACGGCCACCAGATCGTGGCCCATCTCTCGCCCGAAGAGGCCGGGATCGCGCAGAAGAACGATGTCGACGGCAAGGGCGTTCCGGTGCGCCACATGGGCATCGTGCTTCCGCGCGCCGATTGGGACGCGATGGCGGATCGGCTGAAGGCGGCCGGCATCCGGTTCATCATCGAGCCCTACATCCGCTTCAAGGGCGAAGCGGGCGAGCAGGCGACGATGTTCTTCCTCGATCCGTCGGGCAATGCGATCGAGATCAAGGCCTTCGCCAACATCGAGATGCTGTTCGCCAAGTAGCCGCGAAGGTCGCGCACAAAGAAAAACGGGCTAGACGCCTGAACGTCTAACCCGTAGATCTAGAACCGAAATTCTGGTGCGGCTGGCAGGAATCGAACCCACGACCCCTTGGTTCGTAGCCAAGTACTCTATCCAGCTGAGCTACAGCCGCGAAGCCTTCGATTATAGCCCGGAAATCGGCACCTACCCTGCGACTATCTGCCCGAGGACCGGCCGCTGCCTGGCCAGGTGGCAAGCGCTTGATCGGCGACGGCCTCCAGCACGTCGCGGCTGAAGCCCGCCTTGGCCTGCACCGCCATGCCGTGGCACACGGCGCAGACATAGGCCGCCAGCGCATCGCACTTCGCATCGGAGGGCAGGTCACCCTCGCGCTTGGCGCGCTCGAAGCGCTCCTGCAACGTCGCTTGAGCTGCGGCACGGGCCTCGACCAGTGCTCGACGCACCGGCTCCGCGTCGTCCGATCCGGCCAGCACGCCGTGGATCGCCAGGCAACCGGCGCGTTCGGGGTCGCGGGTGTTCAGTTCCGCCGTGTTGTAGAGGATGTGCGCGGCAACCTCGCGCGAGGTCGGCAACTCGAGCGCGGCGGGGAAGAACGCCAGGTAGTGGGCGTAGTAGCGCTCCAGCGCCTGCCGGAACAACGCCTCCTTGTTGCCGAAGGCCGAATAGAGCGCCGGGCGTTCGACGCCAATGGCTTGCGTCAGATCGGTGTACGAGGTGCCCTCGTAGCCCTTGCGCCAGAACATGGTCAGCGCGGCGTCCAACGCCTGCTCCACATCGAATTCGCGCTGACGTCCCATCGGTCACACCACCTTGGTTTTTTCGTAACGATCGATATTAAACCGCTTGACGCTCTGCGTCCATTTTCATATCGTTCGTTATGATACCGATCGTTATGAATTCCCGATGCCCGGGACACGGCGCGCGGTTGTCTTCGAAAGAGCATGTCATGCAGCAATTCTTGAAGGGCAAGCTTGCCCTCATCACCGGCGGTTCGCGGGGGCTGGGTGCCGCGACGGCGGAAGCGTTGGCCGACCTCGGTGCCGACATCGCGATCACCTACGTTGCCTCTGAAGAAAAGGCGAATGCGGTGGTGGAGAAATTGAAAGCCAAGGGCGTTCGAGCCCTGGCCATCCAAAGCGACCAGGCCGACACGACCGCAGCAAAGCCCATGGTCGACCAGGTGCTGTCGCACTTCGGCCGGATCGATATCCTCGTCAACAACGCCGGCATCGCCGTGCAAGGCAAGACCGTCGACGATCCCGCACTCGACACGGTCAACCTCGACCGGCAGTGGCAGGTCAACGTGATGGGAACGGTGGCCACCACGCGCGCGGCGGCACCGGTACTTTCCGATGGCGGGCGCATCGTCTTCATCGGCTCCCTGCTGGGCACCCATGTTCCTTTCGCCGGGGCCGCCGACTACGCGGGAAGCAAGGCGGCCCTGGTCGGCTATGTGAAGGGCGTGGCGCGCGACCTCGGCGGTCGCAACATCACCGTCAACGTCGTGCAGCCGGGCGTCATGCCGACCGACATGGCGGCCGAGGTCCTCGGCGACGGAGTTCCGGAGGCTCTTCTGAATCTGCATCCGATACGCCGCATTGCGACGCTCGAGGAAGTGGCGGCCCTGGTCTGCTTCCTGGTTGGCCCGAACGGCGCCTACATGACTGGCAGCGTGATCGACGTGGCCGGCGGCCTGGCCGTCTGAGCTTCCACGGCTCGACAAGTGAAATTCGAAATGAACAACGTGCAAGACAAAGACATGAGCAAGAAATTTGATGCGAAATCGACCGCCCAAGACGTGCTGGCGGATGTCGATCTGAAGGGCAAGCGCTTCCTCGTCACGGGGACATCGGCGGGGATCGGTGTCGAGACCGCGCGTGCGCTCGTCTCGCGTGGCGCCAACGTTGTGGGGCTGGTCAGGGACCTGGCCAAGGCCCGGGCGGCAACGGCATCGGTGCGCGATGCGGCGGCGCAGGCCGGAGGCAGCTTCGAGCTGGGCGAACTCGATCTCGCATCCCTGCGAAGCGTGCGCGCCAGCGCCGACAGACTGCTCGCCGACGGTCGTCCGTTCGACGCCATCATCGCCAACGCCGGCGTGATGGCCACGCCCTTCGGTCTGACGGACGACGGCTTCGAGATCCAGTTCGCGACCAACTACCTGGGCCACTTCGTTCTGATCCATCGGATCGAACCGCTTCTCGTCGACAACGGTCGCCTGGTCATGTTGTCGTCCCAAGCGCACCGCGTTGCCGATGTGGACCTCGACGATCCGAACTTCTCGCAACAGCCCTACGACCCGTTCGTCGCGTACGGTCGATCGAAGACAGCGGAGACCCTGTTTGCGGTGGCGTTCGACAAGCGTCATCGCCATCGTGGCGTCCGGGCGGCTGCGGTCATGCCCGGCAACAGCCTGACCGAACTGCCGCGCAACTTCTCGGCAGAGCAATTGCAAGGCCTGTTCGAAACCGTGGGCAAGGCGCGTGCCGAAGCAGGTCTTCCTCCAGGGCAACTGAAAGATGTCGGGCAGGCAGCGGCGACTTCGGTCTGGGCGGCAGTCGTGGCCGACGCGAACGAGATAGGAGGCCGCTATCTCGAGGACTGTGCAGTCGCTCCAGTGAACGATTTGCCCAATCCGTTTGCCGACGGTGTCAGGTCCTATGCACTCGACGCTGGACGCGCCGAGCAACTTTGGGCCAGGACACAGGCACTTCAGGCTGATCGGATTGCAGACTCCGCCCCCATCGATCAGTCCGTGCTACTTCGATAACTCTTCTTATCACAACAGATTGATTGGGGAGAGAATCTCTCCCCATGAAAAGTAGCCCACCTACCTCCGAAGCAGCCGCAAGGCCTCGTGACCGAGGCGAGGAGGGCTTCCCCGGCCAGGCCGCCTTGGCGGCATTGCGCGCCTGGTATGCAGGAATGAGTGCACGCGCCAGCGTGGTTCAGTACCTCGAGCACGCGAGCACCGACGGACAGTCTTCCCGCGCGGTCCTGGGCGCCATTCGACGCCAACTGGTCGCGCTCGCCGAAACACGTCGTCGTGCCGACATCGCCGCGCTGCTCACGCATCCCGCCACGGAGCGCGTGGCACGGGCAGAAGCGGTGCGCAATGCCATCGAAATCCTGCGCAAGCTGCCGCCGCCCGCGCCCTTGGTGACGGACGAGGTCGGAGCCTGGTTGCCGCCACGCATCGCGAAGGCATTGCACGGCCATGGCATCCGCACGCTCGCAGAGCTCACAGTGCGAGTACCGCGGCGGCGGCGTTGGTGGGTTGCGGTCCCGGGACTCGGAGCAGCGGGTGCGCGCCAGGTCGAAGATCTCTTCATGGCGCATCCCGAACTGACGGAGCGCGCACGCGCGCTCGTCGTTTCCGACGCGCCGAATGACGTGGTGCCGTGGGAACGGCTTCATGTCCCGAACGATGTCGACGGATCCCGCGGCACCTTTCGCGCGCCACCGGCCACCTGCGCACTCGGGGCAAGCAACGACTACCAGGCCATCCAGGCCTGGCTGGCTCTTCAGGAATCGCCTGCGACCCAACGGGCCTATCGCAAGGAAGCGGAGCGGCTCATCCTCTGGTCGATCCTCGAGAGGGGACGGGCCCTTTCTTCGTTGACCACCGAGGATGCGGTCGCCTATCGGGCCTTCTTGCGCCGTCCGTCACCCCGCGGTCGCTGGGTCGGCCCTGCGCGCCCGCGCGGCGCGAGTGATTGGCGACCGTTCGCGGGAGACCTGTCCGCGCGCTCCACCGCCTATGCGCTGTCGGTCGTCGGCGCCATGTTCCGCTGGCTCATGCAGCAGCGATACACCCTGGCCAACCCTTTCGCCGGCATCAAGGTTCGAGGCGGCGCACCGGCTCGGCCCCTGGCCGCCGCTCGCTTCTTCAGCGAGGGGGAATGGGGGCTCATCCGCACGATCGCCGACGGACTGGAGTGGGGGAGAGGGTGGACCCTTCCCGCCGCGCAAAGGCTGCGTTTCGTCCTCGATTTCGCCTATGCGACGGGACTGCGCGTGAGCGAACTGGTCGGGGCGAAGCTGGGGCAGATCGAGATCGACAGCCGTGGCGACCAATGGCTGCATCTCGTGGGCAAGGGCGCAAAGACGGCCAAGGTGGCCTTGCCCTCGCTGGCCCGGGCGGCACTCGATCGCTACCTGCTTCAGCGCAGCATTCCGACCACCCGTGCGCGCTGGAATCCGACCTTGCCGTTGATCGGCAGCATCGATCTCGATAGCACCGAAGGGATCACCTCGGCCAGGCTCTGGAGCATCCTGCGCCGATTCTTCCTGCTTGCAGGTGAAATGGTGGCGAAGGACAACCCTGCGCTCGCCGAAAAGCTCCGCCTCGCCAGTCCGCACTGGATGCGTCACACGCACGCGACCCACGCGCTGGCGCGGGGGGCCGAGCTCACCATCGTTCGCGACAACCTGCGGCACGCCTCCCTGCAGACCACTTCGATCTACCTGCACGCCGATGAAGTCGCGCGTTCACGGCAGATCGACGAAGCATTTCCGTCTCGGGACTGATTGCTGAACTTCACGGCCAAACGGGCCAGAAGCACACCCAACAACAGAATCATTGATTTTACATAACACTCATTGGATGAATTCACCGGATCGGTGTCGCGAGGATATCGACCCTAAACGCAATGGTTGATCCAATAAGAAGTCCGGCATATGATGGCCCGAGCCCACTCTCAGCCACCAGCGCTTCGCCCGATGGACCTAGACACGCCCCCCGATCAAGCCGCTTTCCGCAGCGAGGTCCGCCAGTTCATCAAGGACCGGCTTCCCGCCGACATCCGCGAACGCCTGCGCCTGGGCCATCCGCCGCGCAAGCAGGACACCGTCACCTGGCAGCGCATCCTCAACGAGAACGGCTGGGCCGCGCCGCACTGGCCGCGTGAGTACGGCGGCGCCGAGCTCGGCCAGGCCGAGCGACTGATCCTGCTCGACGAGCTGTTTCGCGCGCCCGCGCCGCTGCCGCAGGTGTTCAACGTGGGCATGCTCGGACCGGTGCTGCTGAAGTTCGGCACCGAGGCGCAGAAGCGCTTCTTCATGCCCAAGCTCGCGAACCTCGACCTCTGGTTCTGCCAGGGCTTCTCCGAGCCGGGCTCGGGCTCGGACCTGGCCTCGCTGCGCACTTCGGCCAAGCGCGAAGGCGAGCACTACGTCGTCGACGGCCAGAAGATCTGGACCACCACCGCGCACCTGGCCGACTGGGTGTTCGCGCTGGTGCGCACCGACGGCACGGGCAGCAAGCAACACGGCATCTCCTTCCTGCTGATCGACCTGCGCAGCCCCGGCATCACGATCCGCCCGATCACCTCGATCGACGGCCAGCACCATCTCAACGAGGTCTTCTTCGACGCGGTGCGCGTGCCGGTCGACAACCTCGTCGGCGAGGAAGGCCGCGGCTGGGACTGCGCCAAGTACCTGCTGATGAACGAGCGCACCGGCATCGCCAACGTGGGCCTGTGCCGCGAGCGGCTGGACTATGCACGCGAGCTGGCGGGCCGCCTCACGCAGGCCGGACGGCCGCTGTTCGACAGCCCGCGGCTGCGCGCCGAGATGGCCGTGCTTGACGCCGAGATCCGCGCGCTCGAGGTCACGAACTGGCGCTTCCTGCTGTCGAGCGACACGGCCCAGAAGAACCCGGGCTTCTCCTCCGTGCTCAAGCTCAAGGGCACCGAGCTGCAGCAGGAGATCGCGCAGCTGCTGCAGCGCATCGCCGGTCCCGCGGCGATGGAGCGCCGCGCGCATGACGGGCCCGGCGCCGAGCACTGGGCCGGACCGCTGGCGATGCGCTACTTCTACAGCCGCGCCGCCAGCATCTACGGCGGCACGAGCGAGGTCCAGAAGGACATTCTTTCCAAGACGATCCTGGGATAGGCCCGCATGAACTTCGAACTGAATGAAGAGCAGCAGGCGCTGCAGGCCAGCCTCTCGCGCCTGCTCGGCGATGTCTACGGCTTCGAGCAGCGCCGCGCGATCGCGGCCACGCCCGCGGGCTGGAGCGAAGCGGTGTGGCGACAACTGGCCGAGCTGGGCCTGACCGCCCTGCCCTTGCCGCAGGCCCATGGTGGTTTCGGCGGCGGCGCCGTCGACCTGCTGCCGGTGATGCAGGAGCTGGGCCGCGCGCTGTCGCTCGAGCCCTTTCTCGCCTCGGTCGTGCTCGGCGCCACCGCGCTGCGGCTCGCGGGCGACGACGCCCTGCAGGCGCGCTTGCTGCCCGGTGTGGCCAGCGGCGAAGTCCGCCTCGCCTGGGCCCACGACGAAGCGGCCGGGCACCAGGCCCCGCTGTGGATCGAGACCGTCGCGCGCCGCGATGGCGAGCGTTGGCGAATCGATGGCGCGAAATGCAACGTGCTGCATGCGACGGCCGCTCACCATGTCGTGGTGAGCGCGCGCGTGGCGGGCGCGCCCGACGATGCGCAGGGCCTCGCCCTGTTCCTGGTCGATGCCCAGGACCCGGGCGTGCATTGCCGCGCCCATCGCCTGGTCGACGACACCCCGGCCGGCGAACTGCGCTTCGAATCCGTTACCGCCCTGCCGCTGCACGATCCGCACGATGCCGCCACCGCGCTGCGCGCGCTCGAGGGAACCCTGGCAGCCGGCACAGCCGCGGTCTGCGCCGATGCCGTCGGCCTCATGGAGTCAGCCTACCGGCTTTCCGTCGACTACCTGAAGACGCGCCGCCAGTTCGGCCGCCTGATCGGCGAGAACCAGGCATTGCGCCACCGCGCGGCGGAAATGCTCGTGAGCCTCGAGATGTGCCGCAGCATGGCGCTGGTGGCGGCGGTCGCCGCCGACGACCTCGACGCACCCGGCGCGCGCGCCGACCTCGCACGCGCCAAGCTCATGACCGGCCGCCACGGCCGCAGCCTGTGCCACGCCGCGATCCAGTTGCACGGCGGCATCGGCATGACCGAGGAATACGCGGTGGGCCACTGCCTGCGCCGCCTCGCGCTGCTCGATCAGCTCTTCGGCGATGTCGACGCGCAGTCGGCGCGGCTGGCGGCGATGGCATGAGCGGTCCCACTTTCGAGACCTTGCGCTGGGACCTGTCGGGCCCGGTGCTCACGCTGACGCTGCACCGCCCCGAGCGCATGAACGCGATGACGCGCGCCATGCGCCGCGAGCTGTGCCGCGCGCTCGACCTCGCGGATGCGCGGGACGCGGTGCGCGCCATCGTGATCACCGGCGCGGGCCGTGCCTTCTGCGCGGGCTTCGACCTGTCGGAAGGCGCGCAGGCTTTCGATCCGGCCGCGGCCGCGCGCGACGCCGAATCCGGCGAGGAACCGGGCCGCGACGGCGGCGGGGTGCTCGCGCTGCGCCTGTTCGCGAGCACCAAGCCGCTGATCGCTGCCGTGAACGGCGCGGCCGTCGGCATCGGTGCATCGATGCTGCTGCCGATGGACATCCGCATCGCCTCGCGCGACGCGCGCTTCGGCTTCGTCTTCGCGCGCCGCGGCATCGTGCCCGATGCCTGCGCGAGCTGGTTCCTGCCGCGCGTGGCGGGCATCTCGAAAGCGCTGGAATGGAGCATGGGTGGCCATGTCTTCGATGCCGAGGAAGCCCGCGCGGGCGGGCTCGTGAGCGAGCTGTGCGAACCCGGCGAGCTGCTGGGGCGCGCGCAATCGCTGGCCGCAGAGATCGCCACGCATGCGGCACCGGTGTCGGTGGCGCTCACGCGGCAACTGATGTGGCGCATGCTCGGCGCGCCGCATCCGATGGAGGCTCATCGCCTCGAAAGCGCCGCGCTGCGCTCGCGTAGCGCTTCGGCCGACGCGGCCGAGGGCGTGGCCTCGTTCCGCGAGAAACGGCCCGCGCGCTTTCCGGATGCCGTCAGCACCGGCATGCCCGCGCCCTACCCCTGGTGGACGGAGCCGCCGTTCGCCCCTACCGGAGACACGACGACATGAACCAGGTGTTCCTCGACGGGCGCGCCATGGAGCGCGACCTGCTGACCCGCCGTGCCCTGCAGGCCGCGCGCGGCCTCGATGCGCTCGGCGTGCGCGAAGGCGACGCGGTGGCACTGCTGCTGCGCAACGACTTCGCCTTCCTCGAGGCGCAGCAGGCCGCGGCCGCGCTCGGCGCCTACGCCGTGCCCATCAACTGGCACGGCAAGCCCGAGGAAGTGCTCTACATCGTCGAGGACGCGCGCCCGCGCGTGCTCGTGGGCCACGCCGACCTGCTCGCACCGGTGCGCGACCGCATCCCCGCGGACATCATCGTCGTGACAGTACCGACGCCACCCGAGGCAGTGCGCGCCTTCTCGTTGACCGAGGAAGACGCCGCGCCACCGACCGATGCGCTCGAATGGAACGCCTGGCTTGCGGGCTTCGCGCCCTGGGACGGCCCGCCGATGCGCAGCCGCGCCACCATGATCTACACCTCGGGCACCACCGGCCGCGCCAAGGGCGTGCGGCGCGAGGCCGCCACGCCCGAGCAGGCACGCGCCTATGTCGAGCTGCTGCGCAGCGTGTATGGCCTGCAGCCCGGCGTGCGCGCGCTGATCGCGGGGCCGCTGTACCACGCCTCGCCCAATGCCTACGCACGCCAGGCGCTGCCCGCCTGCGAGCTGCTGACGATGCAGACCAAGTTCGATCCCGAGGCCGTGCTCGCCGCGATCGAGCGCCATCGCATCAGCCACATGGTGGCGGTGCCCACGATGTTCGTGCGCATGCTCAAGCTGCCCGAGGCGGTGCGCCGCCGCTACGACCTGCGCTCGCTGCGCTGGGTCACCCATACCGGCGCGCCCTGCGCGCCCGATACCAAGCGCGCGCTCATGGACTGGTGGGGACCGGTGGTGTACGAGACCTATGGCGGCACCGAAGTCGGCACCGCCACGCTGAGCACGCCGCAGGACTGGCTGGAGTTTCCGGGCAGCGTGGGCCGGCTGACGCCCGGCGCGCGCATGGCGCTCTACGGCGAGGACGGCCGCCTGGTCGCACCGGGAGAGATCGGCGAGATCTTCGTGCGCGTGCCGGCCTATGCCGACTTCACGTACCACAACCATCCCGAGAAGCGCCGCGAGGTCGAGCGCGACGGGCTGATCAGCTGCGGCGACGTGGGCTACGTCAAGGACGAGCACCTGTACCTGTGCGACCGCCGCGCCGACATGGTGATCTCGGCCGGCGTGAACATCTATCCGGCCGAGATCGAGGCCGTGCTGCTGCAATGCCCCGCGGTGCGCGACTGCGCGGTGTTCGGCATCCCCGACGACGAGATGGGCGAATCGCTGGCCGCGGCCATCGAATGCATGCCCGGCGCCGCGCCCGACGCGGAAGCGATCCGCGCCTTCCTCGCCGAGCGGCTAGCTCGGTACAAGGTCCCGCGCCGCATCGATTTCCATGCGGCGCTGCCGCGCGAGGACAGCGGCAAGATCTTCAAGCGCCGCCTGCGCGACCCGTTCTGGCAAGGCGCCGGCCGCAGGATCTGAGATGGAACCCGCCACGGAAGCGATGGCGCAACGGCTCGCCGCCGCGCTGGGCCGCCATGCGGGACTGCACGGCCGCGTCGAGGCGCTGCGCCGACTCACGGGCGGCGCGACCAAGACCACCTGGTCCTTCGAGCTCGCGACCGTCGAAGGCCGTCTCGCACTGATCCTGCAGCAGGCGCCCGCGGCCGCGCCCGAAAACAAGGAATCGTCGGCACCCAAGCTCGATGCCGCCGACGATGCGCGGCTGATGATCGCCGCGCGCAACCACGGCGTGCCGGCGCCCAGGGTGCGCGCCATCCTTGACTTGTACGACGGCCTCGGGCGCGGCTATATCACCGAGCATGTGGAAGGCGAGACGCTGGGACGCAAGCTGGTCTCCGATCCCGCGCATGCCGGTGCGCGCGCCGCGATGGCAGAGCAGGCCGGGCGAATTCTCGCGACCATCCATCGCATGCCCACCACGGGCCTGGATTTCCTGCAGCGGCTCTCGCCCGCACAGGAGCTCGCGGTGTACGCGGGCCTGCTCGACGCCACGGGCTTTCGTCATCCCGCGCTCGACTTCGCGCTGCAATGGGTGCGCCGCCACCTGCCCGCGGACGATACCGACGCGCTGGTGCACGCGGACTTCCGCACCGGCAACCTGATCGTCGGACCCGAAGGCATCCGCTGCGTGCTCGACTGGGAGATCGCGCGCCGCGGCGATCCGATGCAGGACCTCGGCGTGCTGTGCATGCGGACCTGGCGCTTCGGCGCCGCGCCCGAGGTCGGCGGCTTCGGTGCGCGCGAGTCGCTCTACGCGGCCTACGAGCGCGCCGGCGGCGCGCCGGTCGATCCCGCGCGCGTGCGCTTCTGGGAGGCCTTCTCCAATCTCAAGTGGGCCATCGGCTGCGTGCGCCGCGGTCTCGCCACGCGCGACGACGGCACGCCCGCGAGCCTCGAGCTGTGCGCCGTGGGCCGGCGCATGGAAGAGCCGCTGTGGGACTTCTTCCAGCTCGTCGAGCACTGAACAAAGGAGCCGCGGCCATGTCCGACAGCGTCCCGCCCGCCCCCACCCTGCTCGCGGCGACCGCGCGCTATCTCGAGGACGAGCTGATGCCCTCGCTCGAGGGCTACCACCGCTTCCAGACCCGCATCGCGATCAACGTGCTGCGCATCGTCGAACGCGAGCTGCGGCTCGGCGCCGCGCACGACGCGGCGGCGCGCGAGCGTCTGCTCGCGCTGCTGCAGGACGCGCCCCCTCCCGCCTCCCCGTCCCTCGCGCTGGCCGATGCGTTGCGCGACAGCCGACTCGACCCCGACGCCCCCGGCGTCGCGGCGCACCTGCGTTCCGCGCTGGCCGAGGCGCTGGCCATCAACAACCCCCGCTGGATCACCAAGGACCTCCCCCCATGAACTTCACCGAAGAACAGATCGCCTTCCGCGACAGCGTGCGCCGCATGGTCGAGCGCCATGTCGCGCCCATTGCCGCCGAGATCGACGAGAACGACCGCTTTCCCGAGGAGCTGATCCCGATCTACGGCGACATGGGACTGCTGCAACTGTGGGTGCCCGAGGCCTACGGCGGCCCCGGCGCCAACCTCACGATGGTGTGCATCGCGCGCGAGGAGATCTCGCGCGTGTCGGAATCGTGCGCGCTGATGGCCGGCATGAACACCATGTTCGCGCTGCCGCTGATGCACTTCGGCACCGAGGAACAGAAGCAGCGCTTCCTGCCGCTCCTGGCCGAGGGCCGCACGGTGACGGCGATCGCGCTGTCGGAACCCGACTGCGGCAGCGACGTGGGCGGCATGCGCACGCGCGCGGTGGCCGACGGCGACAGCTACGTGCTCAACGGCCAGAAGCAGTGGTGCACCTTCGGCAGCCGCGCCGACTACATCCTGGTCTTCGCCAAGACCGGCGAAGGCGGCGGCGCCGACGACATCAGCCCCTTCATCGTCGACGTGAAGAACAGCAAGGGCCTGAGCTTCGGGCGCAACGAGCGCAAGATGGGCATGAAGGGCACGATCAACGTGCCGATCTACCTCGACAACGTGCGCGTGCCGGCCGAGAACCGCCTCGGCGATGAGGGCAAGGGCTTCCGCTCGGCGATGCGCGCGCTCGACCTCAACCGCCCCGCCATCGCCGCGGCCTCGGTCGGGCTGGCGCAGGGCGCGCTCGACGCGGCGCTGGCCTATGCCAAGCAGCGGCGCCAGTTCAAGCGCGCCATCATCGAGTTCCAGGGCATCCAGTTCATGCTGGCCGACATGGCGATGCAGATCGAGGCCGCGCGCTGCCTGGTCTACGAGACCGCGCGCCTGGCCGACACCGGCGACTGGGCCGCGCTGCCCAAGTTCGCGAGCATGGCCAAGTGCTTCGCGAGCGACGTCGCGATGAAGGTCACGACTGACGCGGTGCAGGTCTTCGGCGGCTACGGCTACGTGAGGGACTATCCGGTCGAGAAGATGATGCGCGACGCCAAGCTCAACCAGATCTTCGAAGGCACCAACCAGATCCAGCGCGTGGTGATCGCACGCGAGCTGATGCGATGAGACCGGGCGCGGGCGTCGCGCCCGCGCCGGACCTGGCTCAGGCCAGCAACTGCCGCGCGATCATGTTGCGGTGGATCTCCGAGGCCCCCTCGTAGATGCGCAGCACGCGCAGGTCGCGGTACACGCGCTCGACGATGGTGCCGCGGCAGTAGCCCGAGCCGCCGAAGATCTGCAGCGCCTTGTCGGCGATGCGGCAGGCCGCCTCGGTGCAGATCACCTTCACCATCGAGGCCTTCATGCGCGCGTCCTCGCCGCGCGTGGCGCGCCACACGGCCTCGAACAGCACCATGCGCGCGGCATGCAGGTCCATCGCCATGTCGGCGATCATGTGCTGGATCGCCTGGTGCTCGGCCAGCGCCTGCCCGAAGGTGACGCGCGTGCGCGCATGCTCGATGGTCTCGTCGAGCGCGATCTGCGCCGGGCCCAGTGCCTGGCAGCCCACGTTGAGGCGGCCCTCGTTGAGCCCCGACATCGCGTACGAGAGGCCGCGGCCCTCCTCGCCCAGCAGGTTCTCCACCGGGATGCGGCAGTCGGTGAAGGTGATCTCGCAGAGACTGTCGTCCATCCATCCCATGGTCGGCATGGTGCGCGCCACCTCGAAGCCCGGCGTGGTGGTGTCGAGCAGGAAGGCCGAGATGCCGTGCTTGCCGGCCGCGCGGTCGGTCGAGGCCAGCACGGTGATCGAGTGCGCATGGTTGGCGTTCGAGATGAAGGTCTTCGTGCCGTTGAGCACGTAGTGGTCGCCCTCGCGCCTGGCGGAGGTCAGCATCCGCGCCGCGTCGGAGCCCGCGTGCGGCTCGGTGATCGCGATGCAGTTGCGCGAGCGGCCCGAGGCGATCTCGGGCAGCCACTTCTTCTTGAGGGCCTCGCTGCCGTGGTCCACGATGATGTGCACCCCGGGCCCGATGGCCGAGCGCACGAAGGGCCAGAACTGCGGCGGCAGCCGCGCGAGCTCGAGCTGCACCGCCACGCTCGTGAGGTGGTCCACCGGCATGCCGCCGTAGGCCTCGGGGATCGCCATGCCGTAGAAGCCCATCTCGCGCAGGGTGCTCTCGACCTGCTCGGGCACCTCCCCGGTCTCGTGGTAGCGCGGTTCGAGCTTGAGCAGCGCGTCGACGGCGTCTCGCGTGGCGACGCGCATCTCCTCGGCATCGGCGGGCAGGTTGAAGTCCATCATGTCTCCTTTGGTAGAACCATTGATTCTACGCAAGCAAATTCGATCCTGTACGTTCCGTCGGCGACATCAGGGACATCGTGAGGATGGCCTTGCCACAGGTGCGCCGCTGCGCGAGGGCAGCAAGCGCCTCGGGCAGCCGCGCGAAGTCGAAGGCCGTGGCCTTGAGCGGACGCAGCCGCCCTTCGCGCCACCAGTCGCGAATCTCCTGCGCCAGCCGGCTCGCCAGGGCCGGCTCGCGTTTGCGCACCTCGCCCCACAGCACGCCGATGGCCGAGGCATTGGCGAGCAGCAGCCGATTGGCCGGCAGCTGCGTGAGCGCGCCGCCCGCGAAGCCGACCACCAGCAGCCGCGCGCCAAATCCGAGGCAGCGCGCGCTTTGCGCACCGACCTCGCCACCCACCGGATCGAAGACGAGGTCCACGCCCCGTGGCGCGAGCGCGCGCACCGCTTCGACCCAGCCGGCATCGCCATAGTCGACCACCGCATCCGCGCCCAGCGTGCGGCAGAGTTCGCGCTTGGAATCGCTGCCCGCCGTGGCGATCACGCGCGCGCCCATGGCCTTGCCCAGTTGCACGGCCGCGCTGCCCACGCCGCCCGCGCCCGCGTGCACCAGCAGGGTTTCGCCGGCGGCCAGGCGGCCCGCATGGCGCAGCGCATACAGCGCGGTGGGATAGTTGCCGCGCAACGCGAGCGCCACGCCGGGCGGCACGTCGGCCTCGAGCACCACCGCCTCGGCGCGCGGCACCAGCGCGTATTCCGCGAAGCCACCGAAGCGCCCGGACGGCGTCGCGGCCGCCACGCGCAGCCCCGCCTCGGGCCCGCCGACCACGCTGCCCACCACCTCCATGCCGGGCGTGAATGGCAGCGCGGGCCGCACCTGGTAGCGGCCCTCGACCAGCAGGGTGTCGAGGAAGTTGAGGCCCGCCGCCTCGACCTTGACGAGGTACTCGTCGGCGGCCGGTGTTGGCGTGGGCACGTCGGCGAGACGCAGGCCGGCCGGATCGCCGAGCGACTCGACGCGCCAGGCCTTCATCGCAGCTCGGCGCGGCCGTGCGTCAGCACCAGCACATCGCGCTCGAGCGCGCGCGCGCGGAACGCCACCTCGTTGCCGTTGCGCCAACTCTCGAGGCGGATCGTCTCGCCCGGATAGACCGGTGCCGACAGGCGCGCGCGCATCGCCACCAGCCGCGCCGGATCGAGGCCGCCGTGCGCCTCGAGCAGGCCCCGGCCCGCGATGCCCCAGGTCGCGAGGCCGTGCAGGATCGGTTTCGCGAAGCCCACCCTGGCCGCGAAGGCCGGCTCGGCATGCAGCGGGTTGAGGTCGCCAGAGAGCCGGTAGAGCAGCGCCTGGTCGGGCCGCGTGGGCAGGTCCAGCACGTGTTCGGGCGCGCCCTCGGGCGTGGCCGGCGCCGGCGCGGCGGCTTCGTCGCTGCGCCCGTCGGCCCGGGAGAAGCCGCCGTCGCCACGCAGGAAATACACGCTCTCGACGGTGGCGAGCGCCCGGCCCTCGGCATCGGCCAGTTCCTTCTCCACATGCAGCACCGCGCCCTTGCCCTCGCCCTTGTCGACCACGCGCGTGACCCGCGTGCGCCCGAGCACCGTGCCCGACGGCGGCAATGGCGCATGCAGGCGCAGCGCCTGTTCGCCGTGCACCAGCTTCATGAAGTCGATGCCGATCTCGCGCCGCTCGCGCATCCAGAAACCCGGCGAAGCCAGCACCGCGGCCATGGTCGGCAGCGCCGCGAGTTCCTTCTCGTAGACGAAGCGCAGTTGCCTTTCGTCGAGCGGATCGGCGCCCAGGCCGAGGCCGAGCGCATAGAGCATGGTGTCCCTCGGTGCGTAGTCGTGGCGCACCTCGCCGGATTGCCAGTCGCGGGCCTTCTGATAGTCGAGCATCGTCGCTTGCCTTGTCGTGTCGGTGAATCTGTCGAGGTCGCCGCGCTTCACGCGACAGGCGGCCAGCGGAACTGCGCGGGCTCGCGCGCCGCGAAGCGCCGCACCGCCTCCTTCGCGTAGTCGCTGTTCGAGGCCAGCGCCTGGCCGGACGACTCGATCTCGAGCAGCGTCTGGAGGTCGCTGCCGAGCGAGGCCTGCAGGGCGCGCTTGGCGATGCTCATCGCCACCGGCGAAGCGCCCGCGAAGCTGCGCGCGATCGCCTGCGCGCGCGCCGCCAGCGCTTCGGCGGGCAGGACCTCCATCGCCAGGCCCAGGCGCAGCGCCTCGGCCGCATCGATCTCGCGCGCCGAGAAGATCAGTTCCTTCGCGCGCTGCAGGCCCACCACGCGCGGCAGCGTGTAGAAGGCACCCATGTCGGGCACCAGGCCGATGCGCTGGAACACCATGCACAGGCGCGCGCGTTCCGAGAGCAGCACGATGTCGCACATCAGCGCCAGGCTGAAGCCGGCGCCGTAGGCCACGCCGTCGACGGCAGCGATCACGGGGCGGTCGAGCGCCATGAGTTCGGTGCAGATGCGCGTGTAGCGCGCCATGCCGGCGCGCCGCTGCTCGGGCGTGCGCGGCCCGCCCTGCCCCATGGCCTTGACGTCGCCGCCCGCGCAGAACGCGCCGCCGGCACCGGCGAGCACCAACACCCGCACCGACTCGTCGGCGCGGATCGCGGCGAGGCATTCGCCGAGTTCGTCGGCCATCGTCGGATCGAGCGCGTTCTTCGCCTCGGGACGGTCGAGCGTGAGCGTCGCCACGCCATCGTCGAGCCGGTACTCGAGCGTCTTCATCGCGCCACCGCCTCGCGCACCGAAATCGGCATGCCGTCCACCATCAGGTCGCAGTACTCCGACATGCCCAGCGCGCTACGCCCTTCGCAGCGGTACTCGGTGATGCCCTCGGTGATGCGCGTGTAGTCGCCGGTGCCGCCGGCCGCGCGGCGATGCCGCAGCGGCACCAGCGCGCCGACCTTCCCGGTCAGGGTGTAGCTGCGCTCGGCCGTGCGAACCTGCGCGGTGAAGGCGCGCGGATAGTGCTGCGCGTCGTAATCGGTCTCGATGCGCCCGTCGATCACCGGCTCGTAGCGGCCGTCGCGCAGCACGTTGCCGCTCACGTGGTTCGGCTGTCCCTTGCGGCCCTTGATCGACAGCAGCACGCCGAAGTCGTCGCCGAAGGTCACGGGCAGCCACTTGTACCAATAGAAGCTGTGCCAGTGGCGCGGTCCCCAGGACTTGTCGCGGTAGCCGTGCCCGGCGATGTCGAAGCGCTGGCCGTCCACCGCGATGTGGCCGGCCACCGCCATGTTCTGCTCGATGTGGCCGCGGTACACCGCATGCTCGGGGTCCAGCACGATCGGGCTGCCGTCGAGCGCGACGATCTCGCCGCCGTGCATCGGCGAGACGCCGCGGAAGTCGAGCGCGATCGAGGCGGTCCGCTTGGGGTAGCGCTTGAAGGCGCTGCTCGGGTCGGCCATCGCATGCGGGTCGTCCATCAGCAGCAGTTCGCCCTCGTAGTGCACGCGCAGGTGCCTGAAGGGCTCGACCACCTCGAAGCGCATGCCGCCCGCGTCCAGGGCCTCGTTGTGCTCGATCTTCGGCCGCTGGTGCATGAAGCCCACGCGCCCGTCGGGCAGGTAGACGCAGCAGCTGAGCTCGGCATGCCCCTCGTGCGGCCGGTTGCCCAGGCGCATCCAGGCCCCGATGCCGCGCGCGCTGTCGAAGGCATTGAAGTACGCGCTCTCGTTGTAGTTGGACACGGCCTCGGGCACGTGGTTGTACTCGTCCTGCGGATCGAGCCGCAGCTTGCTGTGGGGCGGCATGTACATGGTTCGCCCCGTACCTACAGGCTGATGTGGAAGCCGCCGTTGACCCCCAGGTGCTGGCCGGTGATGTAGGAGGCCGCGTCCGACATCAGGAAGCACACCGTCTTGACCACCTCCTCGGGCGTGGACCAGCGGCCCAGCGGAATCTGCGCGAGCATGCCGTCGCGAAATTTCTCGCCGCGCACCACCTCGGTCATCGGGGTCTCGACCACGCCGAAGCAGATCGAGTTGGTGCGGATGTTGTAGCGGCCCCATTCGCGCGCCGCCGTCATCGTGACGCCCAGCATGCCGGCCTTGGCGGCCGCATAGTTGACCTGGCCGATCGAGCCCTTGCGGCCGGCGTCGGAGGAGATGTTGACGATGGCGCCGCCGCTGGTGTCGCCCGCCTTCGCGCGCGCCACCATGTGGCGGCCCACGGCCTGCAGCCAGTAGAAGGTGCCGGTGAGGTGCACGTCGATCACCTCCTGCCATTGCTGCGGCGTCATCTTCTCGATCATGGCCGGGCGCGTGATGCCGGCGTTGTTCACCAGGCCGTGCACGCCGCCGAAGCGCTCCACGGCCTCGGCGACGGCGCGCGCGGCAAGGTCCGCGTCGGTCACGCTGCCGACCACTTGTTGCACGCGGTTGGCGGGCAGCGCCGACATCGCCGTGCCCAGCGTGTCGGGGTTGAGGTCGAGCGCGACGACGTTGCCGCCGAGCTCCACGGCGAGCGTCGCGATCGCCTTGCCGATGCCCTGCCCGGCGCCGGTCACGACGATGGTTCGGCCTTCGAGATTGACGAGGTTCTGCATAGGTCTCCGTTGGATGATGGATGGGGGGTGAACTGGGTGTACGAGGCGGTGCGCTTCGCTCAAGCGGACGCCATCGAGGCCTTCGCGCGCTCGGCGTCCTGCAGCTGGCGCCAGGCGATCTTTCCGGTCGGCGACTTGGGCAGCTCGCGCACGAACTCGACCAGCCGCGGGTACTTGTAGGCGGCCATCTTCTGCTTCGCCCATTCGATGACGTCGGCCTCGCGCACGTGGCCGGCATGCGCCTCGCGCAGCACCACCACCGCCTTCACGGTCTCGCCGCGGTAGGGATCGTGCGCGGCGATCACGCAGGCCTCGGCGATGGCCGGGTGCTCGTGCAGCATCGCCTCGACCTCGGCCGGCCAGACCTTGTAGCCCGAGGCATTGACCATGCGCTTGAGCCGGTCGACGATGAAGAAGTAGCCGTCCTCGTCGCGCCGCCCGAGGTCGCCGCTGCGCACGAAGCGCCGCCCGTCGATCTCCAGCAGCGCCGCGCGCGTGGCCTGCTCGTTGCGCCAGTAGCCCGCGAACACCTGGGGGCCCGACATCACGATCTCGCCCACCTCGCCGGGCGGCAGCTCGCGCAGGGTCTCGGGGTCGACGATGCGCAGGTCGGTGCCGAACAGCGGCATGCCCAGGCACTGGCGCTTGAAGGCCTGCGGCGGGTTGCCCGAGACATGCGCCGTTTCCGACAGCCCGTAGCCCTCGAGGAAATCGAGGCCGGTCAACTGCTTCAGGCGCTCGCACACGGCTTCGGGCATGCCCGCGCCGCCGCCGCCGATGCGGCGCACCGAGCTCAGGTCGTACTCGGCCAGCCGCGGACTCGCGAGGAAGTCGATCACCATGGTCGGCATCGCCGTCCAGTGGCTGACCCGGTGCCGCGCGATCAGCGCCGCGGCCTGGTCGCGGTCCCAGCGCTTCATCAGCACCAGCGTGCCGCCGCCGTAGATCGGCGCGTTCAGCAGGTTCTGCATGCCGGTGATGTGGAAGTACGGCAGCGCCACCAGCTGCACCGAATGCGGGACCATGCCCATCCAGTGCGCGACCGCGACCGTGCTGGCATTGAGCGTGCGGTGCGTGTGCATGCAGCCCTTGGGCACGCCGGTGGAGCCCGAGCTGTAGAGGATCAGCGCCAGCGCGTCGGGCAGGTGCTCGAGCGGGGTCGCGGGCGCGGCGGCGGCCGCGAGCACCCGGCGCAGGCCGATGGTGCGCGACGCGCCGGATGCCGCATCCGACGGCTCGGCGGCTTCGACCAGGTCCTCCACCGGCCCCGGGCTGCCGACGATCACCACGCGGCGCAGCCGGTGCGCACCCGGCACCGCCAGCAGCTCCGCCACATTGTCGGCGCCGCAGAAGGCCACGACCGCCTCGCTGTCCTCGAGGTAGTGCGGCAGCTCGTCGCGCTTGTTCATCGGGTTGACGGGCACCACGACCGCATTGATGCGCAGGATCGCGAAGTAGGCCGCGATCCAGCCACGCCCGTTGGGCAGGTAGAGCAGCACGCGGTCGCCCAGCCGCACCGCCAGCTCGTTCTGCAGGAAAGCGGCGATGCGCTCCACCTGCTCCACCAGCGCCGCGTAGGACAGGCCGCCGAAATCGTCGACCACCACCGCGCGCTGCGGAGAACGCATGGCCGACACCAGCAGGTTCGCGCACAGGTTGGTGGGCGGAACGTCGATGTCGCGCGGCAGGGTGCGCGGCCAATGCTTCGAATCGTGCGGGGTCATGGCTGTCGTCCTTGGTCTTCGCCGGGCCGCGGCATCGCGCGAGAGACAGCGCCGCCGATTTGCCTGTTGATTTATTTTGGTTGAACCAATGATAATCAGCCTCGCGACACAGCGTCAAGGCGGGACGGCGATGATCCGGCCGGCGCGACGCACCCCGAGCCCGCAACGGGCGATCACACGGAGCCATTGGAATGAGCATCAAGCGACAGGCCTGCATCGCGGGCGCTTTCGAACACCCCACGCGCAAGGCGCCCGACAAGACGGTGCCGCAGCTGCATGCCGAATGCGCGCGCGGCGCGCTGGCCGACGCCGGCCTTTCGCTGCAGGACGTCGACGGCTATTTCTGCGCGGGCGACGCGCCGGGCATGGGCCCGCTGAGCATGGTCGACTACCTCGGCCTCAAGGTGCGCCATGTCGACAGCACTGACACCGGCGGCTCCGCCTACCTGGTGCAGGTCTCGCATGCCGCGCAGGCCATCGCCGCGGGCAAGTGCAACGTGGCGCTGATCACGCTCGCGGGACGCCCGCGCAGCGAGGCCAGCGGCGTGGGCACCGGCCCGCGCAACGTGACCGCGGCCACGCCCGACGTGGCCTGGGAAATGCCCTATGCACCGGTGACGGTCAACATGTACGCGCTGGCCGCGGCGCGCCACATGCACGAGTTCGGCACCACCAGCGAGCAGCTCGCCTGGATCAAGGTCGCCGCCGCCGCGCATGCGCAGCACAACCCGAACGCGATGCTGCGCGATCCCGTCACCGTGGAGGAGGTGCTGGCCTCGCCGATGATCTCCGACCCGCTGCACAAGCTCGACTGCTGCGTCGTGAGCGACGGCGGCGGCGCGCTGCTGGTGGTGCGCCCCGAGATCGCGCGCTCGCTCGCACGGCCCGTGGTCAGCGTGCTCGGCGCCGGCGAGACCGTGAAGGGCCAGGCCAATGGCCAGCTCGACCTCACCTACTCGGGCGCCGCCGTCTCGGGCCCGATCGCGTTCGCCGAAGCGGGCGTGACGCCGGCCGACATCCAGTACGCGTCGATCTACGACAGCTTCACCATCACCGTGCTGATGCAGCTCGAGGACCTGGGCTTCTGCCGCAAGGGCGAAGGCGGCCGCTTCGTGGCCGACGGCAACCTGATCTCGGGCGTCGGCAAGCTGCCGTTCAACACCGATGGCGGCGGCCTGTGCAACAACCATCCCGCCAACCGCGGCGGCATCACCAAGGTCATCGAGGCCGTGCGCCAGCTGCGCGGCGAGGCGCATCCGAAGGTGCAGGTCCCCGGCTGCGGCCTCGCGCTCGCGCAGGGCACGGGCGGCCTGCTCGGCTCGCGCCACGGCAGCGCCACCCTGATCCTCGAAAGGAACTGAAGATGAGCACCCTCTACCAGGACCGCGCGCTGCCCGCGCCGATCGTCGACGCCGCCACCGAGGCCTACTGGAACGCCGCGCGCGAAGGCGTGCTGCGCATCAAGCGCTGCACCGCCTGCGCCAAGGTCCACTGGTATCCGCGCGCGCTGTGCCCCTACTGCCTGGGCGACACCGCCTGGGAAGACGCCAGTGGCCTCGGCACGATCTACAGCGTCAGCGTGACGCGCCGCGCCGGCCCGATCCCCTATGCGATCGCCTACGTCACGCTCGACGAAGGGGTGACGATACTCACCAACATCGTCGATGCCGACCTCGATGCGCTGCGCATCGGCGATCGCGTGAAGGTGTGTTTCAAGCCGGCGGAGGGTGGGTTCGCGGTGCCGATGTTTGCGCCGGCCTGACAGGCGCGGCCCGATCGGGCCGCGCGCGGGTATCGCCGCGGCCTAGTCGGTCCGGATATTGGCTTCGCGGATCACCGAGGTCCACGTCGCATATTCCTCCGCGATCCGCGCCCCGAGCTGCTCGGGCGTGCTGCCAGTGGCCGCCGCCCCGGCGGTCTCGAACTTCTCCTTCACCTCGGGCAGCGCCAGCGACTTCACGATCGCGTCGTTGAGCCGGGCCACCACCTCGCGCGGCGTGCCGGCCGGGGCGAACAGGCCGAACCAGACCTCGGGGTTGAAGCCCGGCAGCGTGTTGGCGATCGGCGGCGCGCCGGGCGCGAGCGGCGAAGGCTGCAGCGAGGACACGCCGAGCAGGCGCACCCTGCCCTCCTTGATGAAGGCATTCATCTGCGACGAGCTCGTGCTCAGCAGCACCTTCGACTCGCCGGTCAGGATCGCCTGGGTGGTCGGCGCCTGGCCCTTGTAGGGGATGTGGGTCATCTCGATGCCGGCGCGCCGGCTGAAGAGCTCGGTGGCGAGGTGGCCGAAGGAGGCCGGCCCGGCGGTCGCGAAGTCGAGCTTGCGCGGATTGGCCTTCGCATAGTCGATCAGCTCCTGCACCGACTTCGCGGGCACCGAGGGATTGATCGCGAGGATCATCGGCTGCAGCGACACCAGCGACACGGGCGCGAAGTCCTTCAGCGGCGCGTAGTCGGCCTCCTTCGAGACCTGCGGCGAGATCACCAGGCCGTTGTTGGGGAACAGCAGCGTGTAGCCGTTGGCCGGCGCCTTGGCGACGAACTTTGTGCCCAGCACGGCCGAGGCGCCCGCCTTGTTCTCGATGATCACGGGCTGCTTGAGGAAGCGCTGCATCGGCTCCTGCAGCACGCGCGCGAGCACGTCGGTGGTGCCGCCCGGCGGATAGGGCACGACGATGGTGATCGGGCGGTTCGGGAAGTCCGACGATGCCGACTGCGCGATGCCGGCCTGCGGCAGCGCGAGCGCGCCGGCAGCGAGCAACGCCGCCCAGAAGCCCCGGGCCGCGGCGCGCACCGGGCCCTTCGCCTTACCGGCGACTCCCGGAAGGCGCATCCAACTGTTCATCATGTCTGTCTCCTTCGTTGTGTGTCTCAGCCGCGCACGTGCAGCGCGCGGCTCTCGCGCAGCGCCGCGATCCGCTCCTCGCCGAGCCCGAGCAGGCTGCCCAGCAGCGCGGGGCCGTCGGCACCGAGCTCGGACACGCTGCCGCGCGCATGCGCCGCGGTGCGGGCGAAGCGGAAGGCGGGGTTGGGCACCTGGAACGCGCCGGCGCCGTCGTCGATGGTCTGGAAGGCCTGGCGCTCCACCAGCGGCGGCAGCTTCATCGCCTCGCGCACGGTGAAGTAGCGCGAGCACGGCACGCCCGCGGCATTCATCTCGGCCTCGCATTGGGCGGCGCTGCGATCGGCGGCCCAGTCGTCGAGCAGCTGCATCAGCGCGCCCCAGTGGTGCTCGCGCTCCTGGCTGGTCGCGAAGCGCGCGTCGGTGATCCATTCGGGATGGCCGGTGCCGCGCGCCAGCGCCTCGAAGTTGTTCTGGCTCACGGGCGCGATCAGCAGGAAGCCGTCCTTCGCCTTGGTCGGGCGATAGAGCGGGCGGCGCCGCTCGGCCGGGAACTGCGCCTCCTGGCACTCGTAGACGAGCAGACCCAGCATCGCGTCCATCAGCGCGAGGTCGATGTGGTCGCCCTCGCCGGTGCGCGCGGCGCGGAACAGCGCGCTCTGGATTGCGCCGAAGGCCAGCGAGCCGCCGAGCACGTCGGCCACGAAGATGCCGTTCTTCAGCGGCCGCTCGACGTCGCCCTCCTGGTAGTCGAGGTTGGCCATGTCGTAGCCGCTGGCCGCGTGCAGCACCGGCGCGTAGGCGCTGCGTCCCGACCAGGAACCCTCCTGGCCGAAGCCCGAGATCGAGCAGTACACCAGCCGCGGATTCAGCGCCGCGAGCGTCGCGTAGTCGAGGCCCAGGCGCTGCATCACGCCGGGGCGGTAGTTCTCCACCAGCACGTCGCACTGGCCGACCAGCTCCCGCACCAGCGCGACCGCCTCGGGCTTCTTGAGGTCGAGCGCGAGGCTCTTCTTGCCGGCGTTGAGCTGCGCGAAGTAGGTGCTGCGGCCCTGGCGCCGCGGCGGCCGCAGCCGGATGTGGTCGCCCTCGGGCGGCTCCACCTTGATGACCTCGGCGCCGAGGTCGGCCATCAGCCGCGTGCAGTAGGGGCCCGACATCATCGCGGTGAAGTCGAGCACGCGCACGCCGTCGAGCACGCCGGGCTTCGCGGCGGCGGAGGTGGTGGGGTTCGGGGTCGGCTCAGCCAAGGTTGCTCTCCGTCACGGCGAGGCCGGCCAGGCGCGCGCCGCCGAGCGCATCGAGGTAATCGGCATGCGCCGCGGTGCCGCGCGCATAGCGCGCGAGATAGGCCTCGAAGGCCGCGTCGTCGGCGCTGGCCTTCACGTACTCGCGCAGGTGGCGCTCGTCGGCGCGGTACAGCGTGGGCGAGGCGCTCGGATGGGCGCCATAGGGCGCCTCCACCACTGCGTCGACCATCACGCTCGGCAGCTTGGTCAGGTGGTTCGAGCGGCGGATGGTGTCGGACGACACGATGCGGTCCACCGAGACGATCACGTGGCGCGAGGCCTGCGCGAGCATCGCGTCGAAGAAGGGCGTGGCGAGGTACTGCACATTGCCGTGCTCGTCGGCCTGCTGCGCATGGAGCAGGCACACGTCGGGCTTGATCGCGGCGGCAGCGAGCATCTTGCGCTCGCCGGGCTTCGAGGGCAGCGGCCAGTAGTGCTCGGGCGTGTGGCGCGGCAGGTCGGTGCCCAGGTCGGGGATCGCGGTCCAGGGCATGTCGCAGATGCCGGCGCGCAAGCCTCCGGCGATGCCGGGCCCGTCGAGCTCGTACACCTTCAGCGTGCCGGCCTCGGCGCGGCGGCGGAAGTGCGGCGCGAGGCCGAACTGCTCGAAGCTGATGAACACGCAGGCGGTGCTGCGCGCGCAGCCGGCGCCGATCAGCATGTCCGGCGCGATCGAGCCGGGCGCGGGCACCAGGTCGAGGTCGCGCGCGCCCTTGCGGATCAGCGCGCGCACCAGCGCCATCGGCTGGGCATTGAAGATCCAGCCGCCCAGGCCGACGCGTTGGCCGTCCTGGATGACCGACACGGCCTCGTCGAGGGTGGTCAGCTTGCTTTTGTTGGAACTCATGGCTCGTCTCTTCAGGGGAACTTGCGGCGCAGGGTGCCGCGCGTGTCGACGCGGGTGCGCAGCAGGCGCAGCTCCTCGGGCTCGGGCATGGGCGTGACGGGCGGCGTGCCCTCGACCACCAGCTCGAAGCCGGTGGCCTTGCGGATCTGCTCGAGCGTCACGCCCGGATGGATCGAGCGCACGCGCATGGCCTTGCTCACGGGCTCGAAGTCGAACACGCCCAGCGGCGACACCACCAGGCGCGGCCCGCCCGGCGGCAGGCCGGCCTCCTCGCGCGAGTTGCCGCCTTCCATGTGGCCCGGTCCGCAGAGGAAGTCGACGCGCGGCACGAAAGCGCCGGGATCGTGGCGCGTGAGCGCGACGTAGAAGCGCCTGGCCAGCCCGCACAGCGCGCTGATGCCCACCGTGCCGGGGCCGCGCACCTTGGGCCGGGCCTGGTCGCCGACCACCGCTGTGTTGATGTTGCCGAAGCGGTCGACCTGCAGTGCCGAGAGGATCGCGAAGTCGAAGAAGTGGATCTTCCAGTCGATGAAATCGATCATGTTCGGCAGGTCCATCCAGGCCTCGGAGGACTCGATGTTCTCCGAGTCGGCCGTGGACAGCAGGTGGTCGCGCACCGGGTTCACCATGCCGCCGGGCCCCGAGATCCACCACAGCCGCGGCGCCTGCATCTCGCGCGCGAGATTGCAGGCGGCGAGCTGGATGTCGGAGTTGGTGCCGATGATGACCTTCTCGCCATCGGCGAAGTCGCGTGCCAGCAGCACGGCGAGCAGCTCGCCGGTCGACGGCTCGTCGCCGATCGGTGTTCTTTGCTTGATATTTGGTTCAACCATTCATTGATCCTAGGAATCAACCATGGCACTGTCAAGCGGGATTCACCTGCCGGGCGCGCAAGAAGAAAGGACCGTGCGCCTTTCGGCGGACGGTCCTTGGCGGATCGGGTGAAGGGCGGCGGCGCGCGCCGCGCGGGTTCAGCGCGTCGTCTTCGCGGCGCGGGTGGCTGACTTGGCGGCCGCCTTCACGGCCGGCTTTTCAGCCGGGGCCTTGGCCGCCGCCTTGCGCGGCACCGGCGCGGCGGCCGGGGCTTCCGGCGCGGCGTCCTCCCCTACCTTCGACAGGTAGCTGCGCTGCAGCCGCTTGAGGCTGGACTCCATCTCCGCCGCGGCCGCGTCGGCGTCCTTGGCCGCCAGGTGCTTGAGGAAGCGGCGGCGCGAAGGCAGCACGTAGGCGTTCTCCTCGTGGCCGATCTGGCCGATGAACTCGGCCAGCACGTTGAGCACGCCGTTCATCACGATCACCATGATCGGATTGCCGGTCATGCGCGCGAGGATGCGGTGGAACTCGAGGTTGGTCGCCGCGCGCGCGGGGAAGTCGTCGCGCCGAAGCGCCTCCTCGGCCGCGTCGATGTTGGCGGCCAGCGCCTCGAGATCGGCGGGCGTGGCGCGCGCGCAGGCCTCGCGCACCAGGATCGACTCGAGCCAGATGCGCGCCTCGGTGAGCTGCGCCGGCTGGATCGCGCCCATGTGGTACATGTCCATCAGGCCGGTGGCGATCGCGTCGCCGCTGCGCCCGCTGATGAAGGCGCCGCCGCTGGCGCCCTTCTGCAGCCGGATCAGGCCCGCATGCTCGAGCGAGCGCAGCGCCTCGCGCAGCGTGTTGCGCGACACGCCGAACTGCTCGGACAGCGCGCGCTCCGACGGCAGCCGCGTGCCGACCTTGAGCCGGCCCTGCGACAGCTCGCCGCGGATCTGCTGGGCGATCTCCTCGAAGGCACGCGCGGAACGGATGGGCTGGAACTTGGCGCTCCGTGCGTCGGCCGCGGGCGGCGACGGTTCTTTGGCGTCCATGGGGAATCCTCCGTTGGAAAAACTAAAAGTTGGACCTTTGAGCCAAATGATAAGGGGCGGCGTGGCGCGGGAGGCTGCGGCCCGAGTCCTCGCGACGGTCCAGGTTGTCGGATTTCATTAATGGTTCTACCATTTAATTTTTCTGAGAATCTGGAGAGACACGCCCATGGCCCCGACCACCCTTCCCGGCGACGAAGAGCGCGCCCTGTTGCGCGACTCGGTGCGCGGCTTCCTCGAGCGTCACTGGCCGCCCGCCACCGCCGTGCCATCGGCACGCGAACCCGCGCGCGTGCAGGCGCTGTGGCAGCAGCTCTCGGCCCAGGGCCTCGCCGCCTTGGGATCGGATCCCTCGGAGGGCGGCCTGCGCGAGATCGCGCTCGTCATGGAGGAGCTGGGCCGCGCGGGCTGCACGCTGCCGCTGCATCACGGCACGCTGCTGAACCTCGCGGCGCCGCGCACGCCACGGGGCGAGGAGCCCGCCCTGCTCGCGCTGCAACGCGCCGGCGAGGCGCGCGTGGTGCTGTGCTTCGGGGCCTTCGACGGCGACCGCGGCGCGGGCCAGGCACGCATCGACGACGACGGCAGGCTCCACGGCGAACTCGCCTTCGTCGAGCATGCCGACAGCGCCACCCACCTCGCGGTGGTGGTGGACGGCCCCGCGCTCGCGCTGGTCGACCTGCGCGCGGTGGGCGTGCGCATCGAGGCCACGCCAGCGATGGGAACGCAGGGGCTGTTCCGCGTCGCGCTGGACGGGATCGCAGCCACCGCCCTGCCCTTGTCCGAGGAGCAACTCGGCGCGCTGCACGCGATGGCCCGTCTCGCGTTGTGCGCGCGCGCCACCGGCGCCGCCGAACGCGCCTTCGAGCTCGCCGTGGCCTATGCCGGCGAGCGCCGGCAGTTCGGCCGCCCGATCGGCAGCTTCCAGGCGATCCAGCACAAGCTCGCCGACGCCCACATCGCGCTGCTGGGCGCGCGGCTCACGCAGGCCGGTGCCGCGCGGCAACACGACCTCGGCGCCGACAACTGGCGCGTGTTCGCCGAGGCAGCCTGCGCGCTGGCAGCGACGACGCTGCGCCAGGTGTCGCTGGAGACGCAGCACACCTTCGGCGCGATCGGCTACAGCGAGGAGCACGAGGCGCCGCGCCATTTCAAGCAGGTGCACCTCGACGTGCTGCGCCACGGCGGTGGGCGCCGCGCGCGCGAGGCGCTGGCCGATCACTTCCTCGGCGAGATGCCGCGCACGCTGCCCGAATACGACCTGGGCCCGGCCGGCAACGCCTTTCGCGAGGAGGTGCGCGCCTGGTTGCAGACGCACTGGTCGGGCGAACGCAAGGCCGCGCACGAGGCGCTGGACTTCAAGGCGCGCGAGTACGACCGCGAGTTCGCGCGCGCGCTCGGGCGCACCGGCTGGATCGGCCTCTCGTGGCCGCAACGCTTCGGCGGCCAGGCGCGCGGTGCCTTCGAGCAGCTGGCCTTCGTCGAGGAGATGGAACGCGCCGAGGCGCCGCGCGTGGGCGCGCCGGTGCAGGCCGCGATGCTGCAGGTGCACGGCAGCGCGGCGCAGCAGGCGCGCTACCTGCCCGAGATCCTGCGCGGCGAGGCGATCTACGGCATGGGCTACAGCGAGCCCGACGCGGGCTCCGACCTCGCGTCGATGCGCACCCGCGCGGTACGCGACGGCGACCACTACGTGATCGACGGCCAGAAGATCTGGACCACCACCTACTGGGGCGACTACATGCTGCTGGCCACGCGCACCGACCCCGAGGCGAGCCCGCCGCATGCCGGCCTGAGCCTGTTCATCGTGCCGATGGACACGCCCGGCATCACCATCCGCACCTCGACCACGATGTACGGCGGCAGCTTCGCCAATGTCTTCTACGACGGCGTGCGCGTGCCGGCCACGGCGATGGTGGGCGAGCTCCACGGCGGCTGGAAGGTGCTCGTCGGGGCGCTGGCCACCGAGCGCGGCTTCATCGGCGGCGGCATCGTGATGAAGGTGGCGCATGCCTTCGAGCAGCTGTGCGAACACCTGCGCGGCGCGACGGGCGCCGACGGCCGGCCGATGCGCTTCGATCCGCTGGTGCGCGAGCGCATCGCCGATCTCGCGGGGCAGATCGAGGCCGGGCGCCGCATGATGATGCACTGCGCCGAGCGCGTCGACGCGGGCGAGACGCCGCTGCACGACGCGGCCGCGAGCAAGGTCTATTCGGGCGAGCTGATGGAGCGCTTCGGCGAGGTGGCGCTCGACCTGCTCGGCATGGAAGGCACGCTCGGCGAGGGCAGCCCCGGCGCGGTGCTGCGCGGGCGCATCGAGCAGAACCTGCGCCATGCGCTGATGTGGGTGATCAGCATCGGCACCAACGAGATCCAGCGCAGCCTGATCGCACAGCGGGGTCTAGGCCTGCCGCGCTGAGCGGGCCCCGGGCCGGCGCGGCTCAGCGTGCCGGCTTCTTGCGCTCCATCTCGAGCAGCAGCACGTTCAGTGCGTTGAGATGCTTGGCCAGCGCGGCGCCGGCCTTGTCCGCATCGCGCTCGCGCATCAGGCGCAGCACCTTGCGGCGCACCTGCACCACATTGCTGTGCGGCGTCTGCAGCTGCGCGATCAGGCCGCGCAGGATTTCCGACAGGGCGTCGATCAGCATCACGATCACCTCGTTATGGGTGGCGCGGCCGATCAGGCGATAGAACTCCGTGATCTGCCCGCTGTCGCGCACCGGCCGGCCCTGCTTCACCAGCTCGGCGAAGCGCTCGATGTCGGCCTCGATGGCAGCGAAGTCCTCTTCGGTCGCGCGCTCGCAGGCCAGGCGGATCGCCAGCCCGCACAGCAGGATGCGGGCCTCGGTCAGGTCCGACACCGGCACCTGCTTGAGCGCCACCATGTCGCGCACCGCCTGCGTGATGCCCTCGGGATGCGACTGCTTGATGTAGAAGCCGCCGTTGATGCCGGTCACGGCCTCGACCATGCCGGCCATCTCGAGGCTGCGCAGCGCCTCGCGCACGCCGCTGCGGCTCACGCCGAACTGCTCGGACAGCTCGCGCTCGCTGGGCAGGCGGTCGCCGGCGCTCAGCGCGCCCTCCACCACCTGCTGGCGGATCTGGTCGCAAATCGCCTCGAAGGCGCGGCGCATGCGCACGGGCGCGAAGACTGGTGCGGATTCCGACATGGCTCCTTTCCTCCTCTGGATCTCGAACGTCGATGGCTGGATGCCGAGCCGATAGTGTGCCTGTGCCTGCCCTGGCACAGGCTCCAATTGACCATCATCCCTGGTTTCGCTATGGTTCAACCAATTACATCACAAACCGTCCGACCAGGAGACAAGCCTCATGACCCACTCCCGCCGCCACGCGCTGGCCACCGGCCTCGGCCTGCTGGGCGCCTCGGCGCTGCCCGCCTTTCCCCTGGCCGCGCGCGCCGCGCCGGGCTATCCCGACAACGTCATCAAGTTCATCATTCCCACGCCGGCCGGCGGCGGGCACGACACGATGATGCGGGTCATCGGCCAGAAGCTCACCGAGGCCTGGGGCCAGCCCTGCATCGTCGAGTCGAGGGCCGGCGCGAGCGGCGCGATCGCGGCGTCCGCGGTGGCGCGCGCCACGCCCGACGGCTACACGCTCGGTGTCAGCTACAGCGCGCTGATCAGCAACCTCGTGCTGCAGCCCGCTCAGCAGCCCTACAAGCTCGCCGACCTCGCGCCTATCAGCATGCTGGCGCTCACGCCGATCGCCATCGGCGTGCGCGAGTCGCTCAACGTCAGGACGCTCGACCAGCTGGTGGCGCTCGCCAAATCCAGGCCCGGCAAGGTCTCCTACGGCTCCTACGGCCCCGGCTCGGGCGGCAACTTCGTGGGCGAGTTGCTGAACATGGCCGCGGGCATCGACACCGTGCACGTGCCCTACAAGGGCGAGGCACCGGCGCTGCAGGACCTGATGGGCGGCCAGATCGACACCGCCGTGGTGTCGCTGGGCGGTGTCTCGCGCTACCCGGGCAAGATCCGCGCGCTCGCGGTCGCGAGCCCGACGCGCTTTCCGCTCTATCCCGACGTGCCCACCTTCGCCGAGGCCGGCTTCCCCGACGTGAACATGCCGGGCTTCGGCGCGCTGTTCGCGCCGGCCTCCACGCCCAAGGCCATCATCGACAAGCTCGATGCCGAGATGGCGCGCATCGTGAAGCTGCCCGACGTGGCGCCCAAGCTGCTCGAGCTGGGCTTCGAGCCCGCCGGCTGGGGCCCGCAGAAGCTCTCGAGCTTCCTGGCCGAGCAGCTCGCGCTGACGCAGAAGCTGGTCGCGACCGGGCGCATCAAGGTCTGAGCGGGCGCCGCATGCGGCACAGTGGGGCTACCCTATAGTGCGCGCATGACCTTGCCCAGCGACGAACCGGTCGACTACGCATCCTTCATCGAAGCGCTCAAGAAACGTGTCGCGGCGGCTCGCCAGTCCGCGGCCCGCGCGGTCAATCACGGCCTGATCGCCTTGTACTGGGACATCGGCGAAGCCATCCTCCACAAGCAGCAGGCGCAAGCCTGGGGCGAGGCCGTGGTGGAACGCATCGCCCGGGACTTGCGCGCGGCCTTCCCCGGCACCCAAGGCTTCTCGGCGCGCAATGTCTGGGACATGCGGCGCATGGTCGAGGCCTACAGCGAGCCCGGATTTCTGCGACAGCTTGTCGCAGAAAGTTCCAAGGACAAGGCCTCGGGCCGAAGCATCGAACGCTCCGCCGACAAGCGGAAACCCGGGGTCTTCGGCGGCAACGAATCTCTGCGACAACTCGTCGCAGAAATCCCCTGGGGTCACCATCTCCAGATCCTGGGCAAGACCGACGACCCGGCGCAACGCCTCTACTACCTGCGCGCCAGCGCGGCGCTGGGCTGGAGCCGCAACATTCTGCTCAACCAGATCAAGGCCGGCGCCTGGGAACGCTCGCGCGCGGAGGGCAAGAGCCACAATTTCCCGCGGGTGCTGCCGCCCGCCATGGCCGAGCAGGCCGCGGAGGTCCTCAAGAGCAGCTACAGCCTCGAGTTCCTGGGCATCCGCCAGGCGGTGAAGGAACGCGAGCTGGAAACCCGGCTCCTCGACAGGCTGCGCGACTTCATCCTCGAACTGGGCTACGGCTTCTGCTTCATCGGCCGCCAGCACCGCCTCGTGCTGGGACGCAAGGAATACTTCATCGACCTGCTCTTCTACCACCGCTTCCTCAAGGCCCTGGTCGCCGTGGAACTGAAGGTCGGCTCCTTCGAACCCGAGTACGCGGGCAAGATGGACTTCTATCTCAACCTGCTCAACGACAGGGAGCGCGCGCCCGGCGACGCTCCGTCGATCGGCATCATCCTGTGCGCCGAGAAGGACAACCTGGAGGTCGAGTTCGCCTTGCGCAGCAAGACCAATCCTATCGGCGTGGCGGAGTACCAGTTGCAGGCCGCCCTGCCGGCGGAATTGCGCGGCAAGCTGCCTTCGGTGCGCCAGCTCCAGCAGGTGGTGCGCGGTGCGCTGCCGCCTCCGGTCGCGACACAGAAGCGACGCGGCAAAGACTGAGCGGCGGCGCCGGTTCGCTACGAGGTCACTCCTCGACCCAGCGCGCGGCGTCGCCGACGGCCGCGCGCGAGGTGCGGAAACCGTTGGCCGGGCGCGCGCGAGCGGGCCGGCGCTTGCATCTATATGATTTGCCTCGCCCGCCGCCGATCGCCCCGCGCTTGAATCCCAGCAATCCCACCGCCCCGAACGCAGCCTCGCTCTGGAGTCCGCTCGCCCAGCCCGCCTTCCGGGGGCTGTGGGGTGCCGGCAGCCTGTTCTTCGTCGGCAATGCGATGCAGAACATGGCGGCTTCGTGGCTGATGATCGAGCTCACGGCCTCGTCCTTCCTCTCGGCGCTGGTCCAGACCGCCTCCTTCCTGCCGATGTTCCTGCTGTCGCTGCCCGCCGGGGTGCTGGCCGACACCATCGACCGCCGGCGGCTGATGCTGCGCATCCAGGGCGTCTACGGGCTCGCCGCGCTGACGCTCACGCTGCTCGCGCTGGCCGGCTGGATCGGCCCGGGCGGGCTGCTGTTCTTCACCTTCCTGCTCGGCGTGTGCACGGCGCTGCAGTCGCCCTCGTGGAATTCCGCCGTCAGCGACACGGTGGCGCGCACCGAACTGCCGCTGGCCATCACGCTGGTGTCGATGACCTTCAACGGCGCGCGCGCCGTCGGCCCCGGGCTCGCGGGCGTGCTGTTCGCGCTGACCGGCGGCGCCGCCGTGTTCGCGGTCGCGGTGCTGACCGCCTTCGGCATGAGCTGGGCCACGCGGCGCTGGCCGCCGCGTCCGCCCTCGCCCGGGCGCCTGCCGGCCGAGCGGCTGTGGGGCGGCATGCTCAGCGCGCTGCGCTATGCGCGCCATTCGCCCGCGATCTTCGCGCAGCTGGTGCGCACGGCCGGCTTCAGCGGGCTCGGCTCGGCCCTGTGGGCCCTGTTACCGGTGATCGCGCAGCAGCGGCTCGGGCTGGGCGCGGCGGGCTACGGCCTGCTGATGGCCTGCCTGGGCACGGGCGCCGTCGCCGCCGGCTTCTTCGTCGGGCGCATCCGTTCGCGCTTCTCGCTCGATGCGCTGGCCGCCGGCTGCTGCCTCGTGTTCTCGAGCGCGATGCTGGTGGGCGCGCTCTCGACCTGGCGGCCACTCGTGTGCGCCAGCTTCGTGCTCGGCGGCGCGGCCTGGATGACGATGATGTCGACCTTCAACGCCGCGACCCAGACCAGCGCGCCGTCCTGGGTGCGCGCACGCGCCGCGTCGATGCACACGCTGTGCTCGCTCGGCGCCTTCGCGCTCGGCTCCGCGCTGTGGGGCGCGATGTCATCGCTGATCGGGCTGAGCGCGGCGCTGTGCCTGTCGGCCGCGGGCATGCTCGCGAGCATCGCACTGGCGCGGCCGTATCCGCTGCGCATGGGCGCGGACGACGAGGTCACGCTGGCGCCGCCGCACGAGGAGTTCTCGGTGCAGCACGAACCCGAGTTCGAGGCCGGGCCGGTCGCCGTCGAGGTGGTCTACCGCATCCGCGATGCCGATGCGCGTCGCTTCCTCGATGCGGTGCAGCAGCTCGCGGTGCCGCGCAAGCGCGACGGCGCCACCTTCTGGCGCGTCTACCGCGACCTCGACGACCCGAGCCGCTACGTCGAGCGCTTCATCGTCACCTCGTGGGCCGACTACCTGCGCCAGCGCGCGCGGGCCACCGTCGCGCGCCACGAGCTGGAGGCGCTCGCGCGCAGCTTCCAGGTGCCGGAAGAGCCGGTGCTCACGCGCCACTACCTGGCCGAACGCAGCCCCTGAGCGCGGGCCGCGCCACCATCCAGATCAGTCCTCCACCCAGCGCGCGGCGTCGCCGACGGCCGCGCGCGAGGTGCGGAAACCGTTGGCCGGGTGCGCCGGATCCTCGTAGCCGAAGGAGATCCCGCAGACCACCTGACGGTCGTCCGGGATGTCGAACCAGCGGTGCAGGAACTTCGCGCGCGAGGCCAGCGCGGCCTGCGCGATGCTCGCCACGCCGCGGCTGCGCGCGGCCAGCATGAAGTTCGACACGTAGGCGCCACAGTCCAGCGCGCCATAGGCGCCGAGCGCGGCATCGGTGTGGATCAGCGCCACGTGCGGCGCGCCGAAGAACGAGAAGTTCTGAAGCCCCTGGCGCGCCGAGGCCTCGCGGTCGCCATGGGCGATGCCCACGCTGTCGTAGAGCTGGAAGCCGCATTCGCGGCGGCGCTCGCGGTAGACGCCGCGGTATTCGGCGGGCGGCGCGATCTCGAAACCCTGGTCGACCAGCGCCTCGGGCGTGGCCATCGCCGCGCGCAGGCGCTCGGTGGCGGCCGCGCCGGTCACGACCACCTGCCAGGGCTGCGAGTTGCACCACGAAGCCGTGCGCTGGGCGGCGCGCAGGATCGCGTCGATGACGTCGCGCGGCACCGGGTCGGCGAGGTAGCCGCGGCAGCTGTAGCGCGCGTCGAGCACGGTGTCGAGGGCCGCGGCGAGATCCGGCGCGGGAACGGGCGGGGAAGTGGTCATGGCTCGGGCAACGGGATGAAGACGAGGGAGCCTAACCGTGCCGGCGCGCTCGCGCTGGCGACGCGGCGAAAGACATGCGCGACGGCGGCCACCTCGCTTGCCTCGCCCATATATGGTTGATCCATTCACAAGGTTATTGAGACAAAAGCTTTGCATCGCGCGGGCTCGAATTTAGCATTGGTCCTACCAATCTGGTCATCCAAGGTGGTCCACCACGCCGGATGGCCCTGCCCCACAAGGAAAACCGCAGCCATGCTCTCGCAAGAAGACAACGAAACCCTCGTGCGCGTCGGCGCCGGCACGCCCATGGGCGAGCTGATGCGCCTCTACTGGATCCCCTTCCTGCCCAGCCGCGACCTCGAGACCGACGGCCAGCCGCAGCGCGTGCGCCTGCTCGGCGAGGAGCTGATCGCGTTCCGCGACAGCGAGGGCCGCGTCGGCCTGATCGACCATGCCTGCCCGCACCGCGGCGCGCCGCTGGTGTTCGGCCGCAACGAGGACTGCGGCGTGCGCTGCATCTACCACGGCTGGAAGTTCGGCGTCGACGGCCGCGTGCAGGACACGCCGGCCGAGCCCGCGCAGAGCCGGCTCAAGGACACGGTCACGATCAAGAACTACCCCTGCCGAGAGCGCAACGGCATCGTCTGGACCTACATGGGGCCCGACCGCGAGAACCCGCCGCCGCTGCCGAACCTCGAGTGGAACCTGGTGCCCGAGGAGAACGTGTACGTGAGCTTCCGCGTGCAGGAATGCAACTGGCTGCAGGCCGTGGAGGGCGAGATCGACTCGGCCCACGCGCCGATCCTGCACGGGCGCATCGACCAGCAGGGCGCGATCAGCGACTGGACCGCGAAGAAGGACCTGCGTCCCACCTTCGAATGCAAGCGCCAGGACTTCGGCATGAGCGTGGCCTCTAAGCGCGTGCTCGACGAGAACACCCACTACTGGCGCGTCAACCAGTTCCTGCTGCCCTTCTACACGCTGGTGCCGCCGCAGTCGAACTACCCCGAGCTCAGCGGCCACGCCTGGGTGCCGCTGGACGACCACCACACGCTGTGCATCATGTTCTCGTACACGCCGGCGCAGAAGTTCTACGAGAAGACGCGCAAGCTGTTCGACAACGGCCACGGCGGCCGCGAGACCGGCCACCCGAGCATCAACGCCTATGCGCCGCGCCCGGCCACCGAGCCCTTCGCGAAGTACTGGACCAAGTTCAACCTGCAGAGCGCCTTCCTCTTCAACTACGACGCGCAGACCAAGACCTGGTTCTCGGGCCTGCCCGGCCTGTGGGTGCAGGACGCGGCCTGCCAGTCGGGCGTGGCGCCGATCTACGACCGCTCGAAGGAGCACCTGGGCATGAGCGACACCGGCATCGCGATGACGCGGCGCCTGCTGCTCGAGACGGTGCGCAACCTCTCGGTGCGCCAGCAGCGCCCGCCGCGCATCGAGGACCCCGACCTGCCGATGGTGCGCGCGGTGTCGCTCACGCTGCCGGCCGGCGAGGCCTGGAGCGAATCGGGCCGCGAGCTGATGACCGCGCGCCTGGGCGCCGACTTCGGCTACACGCCATGAGCCTGGGCAACCCCGCGCCGCTGGACCTGTGCCTGCGCCAGATCCGGCTGGAGGCACGCGGCATCGCGTCGTACGAATTCGTGTCGGCCGACGGCCGGCCGCTGCCGCCGTTCACGGCCGGCGCGCACATCGACCTGCACCTGCCGCGCGAGATGATCCGCAGCTATTCGCTGCTCAACGCGCCCTCGGATGCCGCGCGCTACGTGGTGGCGGTGCAGCGCGACGCGCAGGGCCGCGGCGGCTCGGCCTGGATGCATGCGCAGCCGCGCGTGGGCGACCGCATTCGCGCCAGCCTGCCCGGCAACGACTTCGCGCTGGCCGAGGAGGCCGCGCACTCGGTCTTCATCGCCGGCGGCATCGGCATCACGCCGATCCTGTCGATGCTGCACCGGCTCGAGGAACTGGGCCGGCGCTGGCAGCTGCACTACGCGGGCCGCTCGCCCGAGGAGACCGCCTTCGCCGACACGCTGCGCGCCATGCAGGGCGGACGCGGCCGCGGCGAGGTCGAGTTCTGCTTCGGCGACTCGCGCGCCGAGCGGCTGGACATCGCGGCCATCGTGCGCAACGCGCCCGCCGGCGCGCACCTGTACTGCTGCGGCCCGGCGCGCATGATCGATGCCTTCGTCGAGGCCTGTGCCGGCCGGCCCGCGCACACGGTGCACTTCGAGCGCTTCGCCGCCGGCAGCGCGGCCGCCACCGAGGGCGGCTACGAGGTGGTGCTCGAGCGCAGCGGCCAGCGCCTCGCGGTGGCGCCAGGCAAGACCATCCTCGACACGCTGCTCGACAACGCCATCGACGTGCCCTATGCCTGCAGCGCGGGTGTGTGCGGCACCTGCCGCACGCGCGTGATCGCGGGCGAGCCCGACCATCGCGACGACTACCTGGACGCGCAGGAGAAGCAGTCGAACGAGGCGATCATGATCTGCTGCTCGGGCTCGCGCTCGAAGACGCTGGTCCTGGACCTCTGAGGCAAGGGAGCAGTCCATGACGACCCGGCTCGACACCACGGCGGAACCGCAGGAAGCCGGCACCGCCAACGCGGTGGGCGCGGGCAACGGCGCCATCGCCGGCATCCTCGCCTACCTGCGCGACCGGCGGCTGCAACCGGGCGACCGGCTGCCCTCCGAGCGCGACCTCGCCGAGCGCCTCGGCGTCGGCCGCAATGCGGTGCGCGAGGCGCTGGCCACGCTGGTCACGCTGCGCATCGTCGAATCGCGGCCCAACTCGGGCATCTACCTGCGGCACGTCGAGCGCGAAGGCAGCTTCGAGGCGCTGGTGATGCTCACCGACATGGGCGCCGTGCCCACGCCGGTGGAAGTGGCCGAGACGATGGAGGTGCGCGGCCACCTCGAGGTGCTGGCCGCGGGCCTGGCCTGCCAGCGCCGCACCGAGGCCGACCTCGCGCGCATGGAAGCCGTGCTGCAGCGTACCGAACAGGTGCTGGCCGAGGGCGGCAACATCGCCGCGGCCGACACCGAGTTCCACGTCGCGCTGGTCGATGCCACCCACAACTCGGTGCTGGTGCGCGTGCTGCATGCCTTCTACCGCTTCACCGGCCGGCGCCGCGAGGCGATGTTCGCAGACACGGTGCAGGGTCGTGCCTCGCTGCTCGACCACCGCCGCCTGCTCGGCCACATCCGCGCGCGCGACGCTGCCAAGGCGCAGCTGCTGATCCTGCGCCACATGGACCGCGCGCGCAGCTACTGGTCGAGCGTGCTCGGCGACACGGATTGACACGACACCCACGAACCCAAGGAGACCCCCGATGACAAGCTCTTTCTTCCCCCGCCGCGCGCTGCTGGGCGCCGCCTGCGCCGTGCTCGCGCTCGGCGCCCTGCCCGCCCATGCGCAGGGCGGCTATCCGAACAAGCCGATCCGCATGATCGTGCCCTATGCCGCCGGCGGCAGCACCGACCAGCTCGCGCGCGCCATCCAGCAGTCGATGAGCGAGACGCTGGGCCAGACCGTGATCGTCGAGAACAAGCCCGGCGCGGGCGGCACCATCGGCACCGACTACGTGGCCAAGGCCGCGCCCGACGGCTACACGCTGGTGTTCGGCAACACCGGCCCGAACGCGGTGGTCTCGCTGATGCGCAAGGTGCCCTACGACGAGCTCAAGGACCTGCGCCCGATCTCCACCGTGGCGATCACGCCGATGATCCTGGCCGTGCCCGCCGACAGCCCGGCGAAGACGCTGAAGGACTTCCTCGCCTACGCGAAGAAGAACGGCAACGCGCTCAACGTCGGCTCGGTCGGCAACGGCTCGCTGTCGCACCTGACGGCCGAGTATTTCAACGAGGCCGCGGGCCTGCGCATGCAGCACATCCCCTACAACGGCGGCGCGCCGATGATGACCGCCTTCGCCGGCGGCCAGCTGCAGGCCGCCTTCGTGACCGGCCTGGACGGCGCCACGCTGGTGAGCTCGGGCCGGGTGCGCTACCTGGCCGTGGGCACGCCCAAGGCCACCGAGACCGTGCCGGGCCTGCAGGCCATCGCCGACGAGGTGCCGGGTTTCCGCAGCTCGGCCTGGTTCGGCGTGCTCGCGCCGAAGGACACGCCCGACGAGATCGTCACGAAGCTGCACGACGCGATCGTGACCGCGGTCGCGCGGCCCGAGGTGCGCAAGATGTTCTCGGCGCGCAACGTCGAGGCGCGCAGCAGCACGCCGCAGGAGCTCGAGAAGCTGATCCGCGACGAGATGGGCCAGTGGGGCCCGGTCGTGCGCAAGGCCAACATCCAGATGTGAGAACCGCCTCCATGCTTGAAAAACTGGAATCCGATTTCCCCGAGCACCAGCCGCGCCCCGCGGGCGCGCCGCAGGCGCTGGCCGGCATCAAGGTGGTGGACTTCACCCACTTCATCGCCGGCCCCTTCGCCACCATGATCCTCGCCGACATGGGCGCCGACGTGGTCAAGATCGAGGCCCCCGGGCGCGGCGACGACTTCCGCCAGTACCCGCCGGTGCATCCCGAGCTCGCGCAGGGCGCGCCCTTCCTCTGGTCGAACCGCAACAAGCGCAGCGTGGCGCTGGACCTGAAGACGCCCGAGGGCCTCGAGGTGGCGCGCGCCCTGGTCGCGAGCGCCGACGTCGTGGTCGAGAACTTCTCCACCGGCGTGATGGAGCGCTTCGGGCTCGACTACGAGAGTTGCCGCAAGGCCAACCCCGAGCTCGTCTACTGCTCGGTGTCGGCCTACGGCCGCGAGGGCGCCTTCGCCGACCGCCTGGGCTTCGACCCGATCGCGCAGGCCGAGAGCGGCTTCGTCTCGATGAACGGCTATGCCGATCGCCAGGGCGTGCGCGCGCTGTCGCCGGTGATGGACATCAGCACCGCGATGATGGCGGCCAACGCGATCCTCGGCGCGCTGGTGGCGCGCGAGCGCACGGGCCGCGGGCAGGCGGTGGAGGTGGCGCTGTTCGACAATGCGGTGCTGATGACCGGCTATGCGACGCTGCAGCACGTGTTCAGCGGCGCCGAGCCGCAGCGCCACGGCAACACCAGCCCCGACACCTGCCCCTCGGGCGTGTTCGAGGCCCAGGACGGCTCGTTCTACATCAACTGCGGCAACAACAAGATCTTCCAGCGCCTGATGACGCAGGTGCTCGAGCGCCCCGACGTGGCCGCAGACCCGGCCTATGCCAGCGGCCGCGAGCGCTCGCAGCGGCGCGAGCTGCTATTCGCGCTGCTCGGCGAGGCCTTCGCGAAGCAGCCCTGGTCGCACTGGCAGTCGCGCATGCGCGCGGCCGGCGTGCCCTGCGGCCAGGTGCGCTCCGTCGGCGAGGCCATCCGCTCGCCCGAGGCGCGCGAACGCCGGCTGGTGACGCGCATTCCGCATCCGCAGGTGGGCTGGGTGCCGAACATGGCGCTGCCGATCCGCTACTCGCGCACGCCGATCGCCGACCCGGTGGCCGCGCCCACCGTCGGCCAGCACACGCAGGAGGTGCTGCGCGAGGCGCTGGGCTACGACGAAGAACGCTTCGCGGCGCTCGCGCGCGCCGGTGCCTTCGGCCCGCCCGCCGAGCGGCACGAACCCGCCGGCACGCCGGCATGACCACGCGCACGCTGCGCGGCCGGGTCGCCGTGGTCGGCATCGGCGAGACCGCCTACTACCGCCACGGCCAGTCGCCCGACGCGGAGTTCAAGCTCGCGCTCAAGGCCATCCTCGCCGCCTGCGCCGACGCGGGCCTCGATCCGCGCGAGATCGACGGCTTCGCCTCGTACAGCGACGACCGCAGCGAGGCCTCGCGGCTGGCGGCCGCGCTGGGCATCCATCGCCTGCGCTCGGCCACCATGCAGTGGGGCGGCGGCGGTGGCGGCTGCGCGGCGGCGGTGGCCAACGGCGCGGCCGCCATCGCGGCCGGGCTGGCCGACTGCGTGGTCGTGTTCCGCGCGCTCGCGCAGGGCCAGCACGGGCGCTTCGGCCAAGTCGGCGGCATCGACACCATCGCGGGCGAGAAGGCCTACCTGATGCCCCACGGCGTGCTCTCGCCGCCGCAACGCTTCGCGATGCGCGTGCGGCGCTTCATGCACGAGCACGGCGTGCGGCAGGAGGCACTGCGCGCCATCGCGCTCGCCTCGTACCACCATGCGCAGGCCAATCCGCGCGCCGTGATGCACGGCAAGCCGCTCGACGCCGCGAAGTACGACGCCTCGCGCTGGATCGCCGAGCCCTTCCACCTGTACGACTGCTGCATGGAGAACGACGGCGCCGCCGCGATCGTGCTGGTGACGGCCGAGCGCGCGAAGGACTTCGCGCACAAGCCCGCCTACCTGCTCGGCGCGGCCTCGGGCTCGGGCTTTCGCGCCGGCGCCCATCCGCACAACGCGCCGCGCTATGCGAGCGCGGGCTTCGACACCGTGGCGCCCGATCTCTACGCGATGGCCGGCATTACTCCGGCCGACGTGGGCGTGGTGCAGAGCTACGAGAACTTCACCGGCGGCGTGGCGATGGCGCTGGCCGAGCACGGCTTCTTCCAGCCCGGCGAGGCCAACGACTTCCTCACGCTCGAGAACCTCACAGCCCCCACGGGCCGGCTGCCGCTGAACACCAGCGGCGGCAATCTCGCCGAGTGCTACATGCACGGCTTCGAGCTGGTGCTCGAGGCGGTGCGCCAGGTGCGCGGCAGCTCGACCAGCCAGGCGGCGCGCAGCGATGTCGCGCTGGTGATCGGCGGCCCCATGGTCACGCCCGCGAGCGACCTGCTGCTGGCATCGGAGAACGTGCTGTGAACGACACGAACGGCGAGAAACGCTACCTGCCCGCGGGCCTGCCAATCCCCGTGTCGGAGCCCGACGGATTGTCGGAACCCTATTGGCAAGGCCTGCGCGAGAGCGTCCTGCGCGTGCAGCGCTGCGCGCACTGCGGCAGCTGGCAGTTCGGCCCCGAGTGGATCTGCCACGGCTGCCATGCCTTCGATCCCGCCTGGGTGGAAGTCGCGCCGCGCGGCCGCATCTACAGCTGGGAGCGCGTGTGGCATCCGGCGCATGCGGCGCTCAAGGACCATGGCGCCTACCTCGTGGTGCTGGTCGAGCTGCCCGGGGCCGGCAACGTGCGCATGGTCGGCAACCTGCTCGGCGATCCGATGCAGGCGGTGGAGATCGGCGCCGAGGTCGAGGGCGTGTTCGAACACCATCCGGATGCGCAGCCGCCGTACGCGCTGCTGCAGTGGCGGCGTGCCTGAGTCCGCGCGCACCGGCGATCAGGAGGCCGACACCTGCGACCTGCTCGTGATCGGCGCCGGCGCGGGCGGCATGAGCGCCGCGCTCGCGGGCGCGCTCATGGGCCTCGACGTGGTGCTGTGCGAGGCCGGTGAACAGGTCGGCGGCACCACCGCCACCTCGGCCGGCACGCTGTGGGTGCCGGGCAATGCGCAGGGCGCGGCGGCGGGCTTCTCGGACTCCGCCGCCGAGGCCGCGCGTTATCTCGACGCGATCCTCGGCGAGGACGATCCGCGCGGGCTGCGCGCCGCCTACCTCGCGAGCGCCCCCGAGGCGATCGCCTTCCTCGAAGCGCATTCGGAACTGCGCTTCGCCTCGGCCGGCCGCCATCCCGACTACCTCGCGCTGCCCGGCGCGGCCGTGGCGGGACGCGCGCTCTCGCCGCTGCCCTTCGACGGCCGGCGGCTGGGCCGCGACTTCGAGCGCATCCGCGCGCCGATGCCCGAGTTCATGGTGCTCGGCGGCATGATGGCCAACAAGGCCGACGTGCAGGCCCTGGCCTACCGCTGGCGCAGCGTCGCGAACTTCCGCCATGCCGCGCGGCTGGTGCTGCGCCATGCGCGCGACCGGCTCACGCATGCGCGCGGCACGCGCCTGGTGCTGGGCAATGCGCTCGTCGCGCGGCTGTACTTCAGCCTGCGCCAGGCCGGCGTGCCGGTGCGCTTCGGCATGCGGCTGCGGCAACTCGAGATCTCGGCGGGCCGCGTCACGGGTGGCATGTTCGACCACGAGGGATCGACGCGGCGCATCGCGAGCCGCCTCGGCGTGGTGCTCGCCACCGGCGGTGTCGGCCATCATGCGGCGTTGCGGGCCCAGCTCGCGCCAGTCGGCGTGTCGCCGCGCACGTTGCGGCCGCAGTCCTTCGAAGGCAACCGCGGCGAGGGCCTCGATGCCGCGCTGCGCGCCGGCGCGCGGCTCGAACGCCATCCGGGCGACTTCTTCTGGCAGCCCGTCTCGCTGGCACCGCGCGCCACTGGCGAACCCGGGCTCTTTCCGCACCTGTACCTCGACCGCGCCAAGCCCGGGCTGATCGCGGTCGATGCCGACGGGCGCCGCTTCGTCGACGAGAGCGCCTCGTACCACCACTTCGTCGAAGCCCTGCTCGCGCGCATGCGCCCCGGTGCATCGACGCCGCCGGCCTGGCTGGTCTGCGATGCGGCCTTCGTGCGCGCCTACGGCCTCGGCACGATCCCGCCCGGCACGCGCGCGAGCGCGCTGCGGCGGCACGAGGCATCGGGCTATCTCGCGCTCGCGCACGACATCGACGCACTGGCCACGCGGCTGGGCATCGATGCGCGCACGCTGGCATCCACCGTCGCGCGCCACAACCGCCATGCCGAAGCCGGCAACGACCCGGACTTCGGCAAGGGCAGCACCGAGCTCGGCCGCTTCAACGGCGATGCGGCGCATGCGCCCAACCCCTGCCTCGGCCCGATCGCGCAAGCGCCGTTCTGCGCGCTGGCGGTCTGGCCCGGCGAAGCCGCATCGAGCGCGGGCCTGGCCACCGATGCCGACGGGGCCGTGCTCGACACGAACGGGCAACCCATCGCGGGCCTCTACGCCTGCGGCAACGACATGGCCTCGATCATGCGCGGCGCCTATCCGGGACCGGGCATCACGCTCGGGCCCGCGATCGTGTTCGGCTGGCGCATCGCGCGGCATGCGGCACGACACAACCCCCACACACCTTCCTCCCCACGATGAATCCCACCTCCACTCCCCGCGAGGCCAGCGGCCCGCTCGCCGGCCTGCGCGTCCTCGAGTTCGCCGGCCTCGGGCCCGCGCCCTTCGCCTGCATGCTGCTGTCGGACATGGGCGCCGACGTGATCACCATCGACCGCCCCGCGCGCCGACTCGGCGACCGCAGCGACATCACGGGCCGTGGCCGCACCGTGGTGCTGGCCGACCTCAAGGACCCCGGCTCGCGCGAGGAGGTGCTGGGCCTGCTCGCGCGCGCCGACGTGCTGGTCGAGGGCTTCCGGCCCGGCGTGATGGAGCGCCTGGGCCTGGGCCCCGACGAGGCGCTGCGGCGCAATCCGCGGCTGGTCTACGGCCGCATGACGGGCTGGGGCCAGCACGGCCCGCTCGCGCAGGCCGCGGGCCACGACATCAACTACATCGCGCTGACCGGCGCGCTGCATGCCATCGGCCCGGCCGGTGGCGCGCCGGTGCCGCCGCTGAACCTCGTGGGCGACTACGGCGGCGGCAGCCTCTACCTCGTCGTCGGCATCCTGGCCGCGCTGCTCGAAAGCCGGCGCTCGGGGCAAGGCCAGGTGGTCGACGCAGCCATCGTCGACGGCGTGAACTCGCTGATGAGCCTGTTCGCCACCAGCGCGATGCGTGGCACCTTCCGCGAGGAACGCGGCACCAATGCGCTCGACGGCGGCGCGCCCTACTACGGCAGCTACGCCACCGCCGACGGCCGCCATGTCTGCATCGGGCCGATCGAGCCGCAGTTCTTCGCCGAGCTGTGCGAGCGCCTGGGCGTCGACCCCGCACTGCGCGACGCGCAGCACGACCGCGCGCGCTGGCCCGCGCTGCGCGCCGAGTTCGAGCGGCTGTTCCGCACCCGCGGGCGCGACGAATGGACCGCGCTGTTCGACGGCAGCGATGCCTGCGTCGCGCCCGTGCTCGCGCTGAGCGAGGCGCCCGCGCATCCGCACCAAAGTGCGCGCGAGGCCTTCGTCGATGTGGAAGGCGTGCGGCAGCCGGCACCGGCGCCGCGTTTCTCGCGCACGCCTTCGCGGGTCCAGGGGCCGGCGGCGCGCGAGGGGACGCCGGCTGCGCTGGTTCTCGCGCGCTGGAACTGAACGGGCCGTCGGCGCTTCAGCCCTCGCCGAGCCAGGCGAGCAGGTCCGCCACCGGATCGATCACCTGCCGCATGCCGGCATCGCGCAGCCCTGCGGCGAGCCCGATACCGACCACGCCAACGACGAAGACCGGCTGCCGTCCGCCGAAGCCCTCGCAGCGCTCGCGCAGCGCATCCAGCGCGATCTCCGGCTGCGCGGCGATGACGGCCGGCGCAAGATCGATCACCTGCCAGCCGTCGACCACGCACGCATGGCCGGTCGCCTCGAAGGCGGCCTCGTAGAGCGCCGTCATGCCGCGGTCGAAGGTCACGATGTTGAGCCGATGCCCGCGCTTCCGGTGCAGCGCCAGCACGCTGCGCGTGAAACCATGGGCCGCATCGCCGAAGCGCTCGCGCACGATCTCGTAGCCCGTGTCGACCGACGACATCGCCACCACCCGGTCGAAGCCCTCGCTCAGGCCCGGCAGTACGCGCGCCAGCGCCGCCTCGGCCCGCGCGTTGTCGGCGGTGGAGCCGATGATCCGTGGCGCCGCCTCGACCTCGGCGGCAGCCCAGCACCCGGACGGCCAGCCGCCACGCGCGATGTGGCGCCGCAGCGTGGCCGTGATCTCGCGGCTCGAATTCGGATTGAGGAACAGCGTCTTCGCCGTCATGGCGTGGCCGGAAAGCGGTGGCGCCAGAACTGCGCGATGTCGCGCCGCCGGCAGAACCAGACATCGGGAAATTCGGAGGCCGCGAGCAGGAACTCGCGCAGCGCTTCGGCGCGCCCGGGCCGCCCGGCCAGGCGCAGGTGCAGGCCGATCGACATCATCGACGCCTGCCGGCGACCTTCGCGCCGCAGGCAGGCGAGCGTGCGCCGCAGGTGGTCGGTGAAGTCGTCGGGCGTGTCGAAGCCCGGCGCCGAGGCAAAACGCATGTCGTTGCAGTCGAAGCTGTAGGGCAGCACCAGATGCGGCTTGTCGCCGACCCGCGTCCAGTACGGCAGGTCGTCGTTGTAGGCGTCCGAGTCGTACTGCAGTCCCTGCTCGACGGCGAGCGCGCGCGTGCGCGGGCTGACGCGGCCGGTGTACCAGCCGACCGGGCGTTCGCCGCACAGGCGCTCGAGCACGTCGAGCGAACGGGCCATGTGCGCGCGCTCGGTCGCCTCGGGCACCTCGTCGTAGTCGATCCAGCGCGCGCCGTGCGAGACCACCTCGTGCCCGGCCTCGACGATCGATCGCGCGGCCTCGGGATGCTTCTCGAGCGCGCCCGACACCGCGAAGTAGGTGGCCGGCACCCGGCATTCGGAGAGCAGGTCGAGGATGCGCCAATGGCCGGCCCGGCTGCCGTATTCGTAGTGCGACTCCACCACCAGGTTGCGGCGCCCGGCGCGCGCCGTCGCGCCCGACACGTCGCTGTTGAGCACCTCCGAAAAGGTATCGCCCTCGAGCACGCAGTTCTCCGCGCCCTCCTCGTAGTTGACGACCACACTGAGCGCGACGCGTCGCCCGCCTGGCCATTCGAAGTCGGGGCGCGCGCGCCCGTAGCCGATGAAGTCGCGCACCGCCTCGCTCATCGCTGCACCTTCGCCTTCGCCACGCAGACGCCGATCAGCAGCAGGCCGAGGGTGCAGTAGATCGAGATCGACAGCGGGCTGTCGAAGCGGTCGAGCAGCCAGACGCAGATGCTGGGCGCGAGCGCGCCGCCGAACACGCCCGCGAGCTGGAAGCCCAGCGATGCGCCCGTGCACCGCACCCTGGACTCGAACATGTCGGGGATGAAGGCCGCGAGCGGCGCCCACAGCGAGGCCTGGCAGACCATGCCGATCGCCGAGGCGAGCACCACCAGCGAGGGATTGCGCGTCTCCAGCAGCGGGAAGTACGCGAACGACCAGACGATCGAGGCGGCCACGCCGAGCAGCAGCATGGGCTTGCGGCCGAAGCGGTCGGACAGCGCGCCGAACAGCGGGATCGCGACCACGCCGACCGCCGCGCCCCACAGCACGGCATTCAAGGCCACCTGCCGCGGCAGGCCGAGCCGGTTCGGCACGTAGATCAGCAGCAGCAGCGAGAACACATACCAGATGACGCCCTCGCCGGCCCGCACCCCGATCGCCAGCAGCACCTGGCGCCAGTGCTTGCGCAGCGTCTCGGCCAGCGGCGCCTCGGCCTTGTGGTCGCTCTTCTCGAGGCTTTTGAAGACCGGGGATTCCTCGATCGTGCGGCGGATGAAGTAGCCGATGCCCACCAGGAAGATGCTCGCGAGGAAGGGCACGCGCCAGCCCCAGTCCATGAACTGCGCGTCGGTGGTGACCGTGTTCATGAAGCCGAACATCGCATTGGCGATCAGCACGCCGATCGGGCTCGCGACCTGCACCAGGCTGCCGTAGAAGCCGCGGCGGCGCCCGCTGGCATCGAACTCGTTGACCATCAGCGCCGCCCCGCCCCACTCGCCACCGAGCGCGAGCCCTTGGGCGAAGCGCAGCACCGCCAGCAGCAGCGGCGCGAGCAGCCCGACGTGCTCGTAGGTCGGCAGCAATCCGATCAGGAAGGTCGACAGGCCCATGACGAGCAAGGTCGAGACCAGCACGAAACGCCGGCCGAGCTTGTCGCCCAGCGAGCCGAAGATCGCGGCCCCCACCGGCCGCGCGACGAAGGCGATGCCGTACGACAGCAGCGACAGGATGGTCGCGACGAAGGGATCGGTCTGCGGGAAGAACAGCTTCGGAAACACCAGCGCCGCCGCCGTGCCGAACACGAAGTGGTCGTAGAACTCCAGCGTGGTGCCGACCAGGCTCGCGGCGGCGACGCGCCGCGGACTGGTCGAGGATGCGGGCCGGTCTTCGGCGCGCGGGGCCGTGTTCGCCGTGGCGGATGTCGTCATGGGGATGCTCCTGATCGATGGACGGCGCCATTGCAGCACCGGCTCAATGCTTGGACAATCAGAATGATCCGAACGATTATTCGCCAAAGATGAATATTACGTTGCGCCAGATCCGCGCCTTCCTCGCGGTGGCCGAGGTCGGTGCCTTCGCGCGCGCGGCCGAGCGCATGCACCTCTCGCCCTCCGCGTTGTCCACGCTGGTCAAGGAACTCGAGGAACAGATCGGGCTGCGGCTGTTCTACCGCAGCACGCGCGTGGTCCAGCTGACCGAGGCGGGCGCCGAGTTCCTGCCGCTGGCGCGCAAGGCGCTCGAGGACCTCGAGGCCGCGGTCGCCGGATCGCGCGCGCTGGCCGAGGTCAAGCGCGGCCGGGTCACGGTGGCCGCCTCCATCGTGATCGCCGCCACGCTGCTGCCCTGGGTGATCCAGTCGTTCCAGCAGCGCCATCCGGGTATCCAGTGCATCCTCAAGGACGGCTTCGAGGAGACCATCCGCGACCAGGTGCGCCGCGGCGAGGTCGACCTCGGCGTCGGCACGCTGGTCGAAGGCGAACCGGGGCTGACGGAGGTCACGCTCTACCAGGACCATCTGGTGGCGCTGGTGCCCGATGGCCATCCGCTCGCGGAGCGCGGCGCCGTCACCTGGCGCGAGCTGGCCAGGCATCCGCTGATCAGCCTGTCCGACCAGAGCCCGTCGCGCGCGCTGGCCGACGCGGCCTTCGATTCCGTCGGCCTGCGGCCAGTGCCCGCGCATGTCGCGACCTTCTCCTCCACGCTGATCAGCATGGTGGCCGCGGGCATGGGCGTGGCCGCGCTGCCGGTCAACGTGCGCCAGCTCTCGCGCCGCACCGGCGTGCAGACGCGGATGCTGGTGCGGCCGACGGTCAAGCGGAACATGGGCGTCTATTCGCGCAGCGACGCGGAGCTGACGCCGGCGGCGAATGCCTTCCTGAAGCACATGCAGGCGTTCGTGAAATCGAAGGGGAGCCTGCCGGACGAGGCGGCCGAAGTCGCCGCGCATTGAAGCGGCATCGAGAGGCGAAAGACGGTTCGGCCGTGTCGATCCGTTCCGGGCCGTTGACGCCCGCGCGACCCCGTCGCTGCTTTCGTTCGACCGCACAGCGGACGATGCCGACGGAGCAGGCGTTCCGGCTGCACATGGTCCCCACGCTGTCGCCTACTCGGGCTTGATCCCCTGCTCGCGCACCACGCGCGTGAACTGCACGATCTCCTGCGAGACCAGCTTGTCGAGCGCCTCGGGCGACCCGCCGATGACGCGCCCGGCCTGGGTTTCCATGCGTGCCTTGACTTCGTTGTCGGCCAGGGCCGCGAGCGTGGCCTGGTGCAGCTTGTCGACCACGGCCTGCGGCGTGCCGTGCGGCACGAAGGTGCCGATCCAGGTGTCGGATTCGTAGCCGGGCACCGATTCCGCGATGGTCTGCACCTCGGGCAGCAGCGGCGAGCGCTCCTTCGAGGTCACGGCGATCGCCTTGAGCTTGCCGCTGCGGATGTGCGGCAGCGCGCCGCTCAGGGTGCCGAACACCGCGGGCACCTGGTTGCCCACCACGTCCGCGATCGCGGGTCCCGCGCCGCGGTAGGGAATGTGCTGCAGCGA
>Ga0209902_100327_pt1 | contig 61760 bp, 55 predicted proteins | sample FECB27metaG_FD_188304 | JGI IMG/M metagenome (GOLD analysis project Ga0209902, IMG submission 188304) | Cyanobacterial communities from the Joint Genome Institute, California, USA - FECB-27 (SPAdes) (version 2) | ecosystem: Environmental > Aquatic > Thermal springs > Hot (42-90C) > Microbial mats...
CCGGATCATTCATGGCGGCAAGATCGCTGACCGTGGAGCATGTGGAGGAGATATCGAACAGGCCATCCTCCCTCACGGCAACCACCGACGGTCCCAGGCCGGGACGCCAGACACGCCCGACGAGCGCCCCCTGAAACCCATCTTCCGGTAGGATACGGGCAATGTTCGTTGAAGACAGGTGATCCATCGGCCGGCGCTCGCTTTCCTTGAGGGCTGTGCTTCACCCTCTTCCCTTGTTTGCCCTTGATATAGCGAGCAGGCCGCAAGCGGCTATAGAGAAAATTCATTGCAGCCTTGCCCTGTAGGGAAGGCTCGGAACAAACCCGGTTCATCCTCCGTTCGCAGCTTGAGTTATTCAATTGCGATGCCATGGATGCGCCGGCCGGCGCCGAGCCAGGAAGGATGCGAGACATGTCCGATACGCCATCCCCCAATCCTCAGCCCGATGTTCCCAATCCGATGCCCCAGCCCGTGCATCCCGATCCAGGACCTGCGGGCCTCCCAGACCCTCAGGAACCGGTCGGCGTGCCGCCCGTCACACCCAGCGATGTCCCCAGCCCAGCCGAGCCTGTGGGCATTCCTCCTTCGGGACCTCAGGAACTCCCAATCGGCCCGATGGGGAATTAACGCCGCTTCGAATCTGTGCTTTGTGCGTGGCCGGGTCAAAGGAGCCCCACTCCATGGATGACAGCAAGCGTTCGACTGCGGCCAACATGGCCTCGCCCTCCTATCGTCTGGCTGTGCTGGATCAGGACTTTCTGCTCGGCGATTCCACGCGGGGCGTGCGGTTCATGCTGGAATACGCCAAGGCCGAGGAGCATCTTCGCACCTGGGGCGTGCGCTCGACCATTGTCGTGTTCGGCAGCGCACGCATCCGGGAGGATGGACCAGGCAGGCATCCCTTCTGGTACCAGGAGGCGCGGTCCTTCGGCGCCATCGCTTCGCAGCGCGGCGGCGCGATGACGGTCACCAGCGGAACGCGCGACAATGTCATCGCCACGGGCGGCGGGCCCGGCATCATGGAGGCTGCCAATCGGGGAGCATCCGACGTGGGTGCGCCGTCGATCGGCTTCAACATCACCCTACCGCATGAGCAGGAGCCCAACGCCTATTCGACCCCGGACCTGACCTTCCGCTTTCATTACTTCGCGATGCGCAAGATGCATCTGGCCATGCGGGCCAATGCGCTGGTGGTATTCCCCGGAGGTTTCGGCACCTTAGACGAATTGTTCGAGATCCTGACCCTCCGGCAGACAGGCAAGGCTCCGCCCCTGCCCGTCGTGCTCTTCGACAAGGCCTATTGGCAATCCGTCATCAAATTCGACGCTCTCCTCGAACACGGCATGGTGAGCGAGAGGGATCGCGAGCTGTTCAATTTTGCTGACACCGCCGAGGATGTTTGGAGCACGCTTGTCGAGAATGGTCTTGTGGTTCAGACGCTCGAGAGAGGCGCGGAGCAGGATTTCTGAGGCTGGGTCGGAGCCGGTTGAATTGATTTGACAAAATCGCGGGGCTGACCTTTCATGACCCTCATGGGGATCGCGATCTCCCCACGAGGCGACATGCCCAAGCATCGCATCCGCACCAAACGCTCACGGATGCATCATGTCGTCATTCAACACCATTTCCGCTGAAAAGCTTGCTCGCCTTGTCGGCACCCCCAAGTGCCCGGCTCTCATCGATGTTCGCACCGATGAAGATTTCGAGAGCGACCCGCGCCTTGTTCCTGGTTCCATCAGGCGTCCGTTCGAGACAGTCTCAGATTGGGCTCAAGAGTTCACGGGCAGATCCGCTATCGTGATCTGCCAGAAAGGGCTGAAGCTCAGCCATGGCGTCGCGGCTTGGCTCCGCCATGCAGGCATACCGTCCGATAGTCTTGAAGGAGGAACTTTGGCCTGGGCTCAGGCCGGTTTGCCCATGGTACCCAGCGCAAGGATCCCACCCCGTGACCCGCAGGGACGAACGATCTGGGTGACACGCTCGCGTCCCAAGATCGACCGGATCGCCTGTCCATGGCTGATCCGCCGCTTCGTTGATCCGAACGCAGTGTTCCTGTTCGTTCCAACGTCGGAAGTTCCCGGCGTCGCGGATCGATTTGGGGCGACGCCCTTCGACATCGACGGCGACAATATCTTGTGGAGCCACCGCGGCGAGCTTTGCACCTTCGATGTGATGGTCGAGGAATTCGGGCTTGGCAAGAAGCCCTTGAGGCACCTCGCCACAATCGTGAGAGGCGCCGACACCGCCCGGCTTGATCTCGCGCCAGAATCGTCAGGTCTGCTGGCTGCTTCCCTGGGACTGTCCCGCATGTATTCGGATGATCTCGCTCAGCTGGAAGCTGGGTTTCTCCTCTATGATGCCTTTTACCGCTGGTGCCGGGATGCCACGGACGAGACCCACAACTGGCCTTCGACGAAGCCAGGAGCATGATATGAGTGAGACATTACAGGCTGCACAGAAATCGATGTCTCAACATCCTCCAAGCCATGGCGTAACTTTGAGCGAAGCCTTCCGGGTCTGGCTGCGGGTCGCGGCCCTGAGCTTCGGTGGACCCGCAGGTCAGATCGCCGTGATGCATCGCATCCTGGTCGAGGAGAAGCGCTGGATATCGGAGAGCCGGTTTCTTCATGCGCTCAATTACTGCATGCTGCTGCCGGGACCCGAGGCGCAGCAGCTAGCCACCTATGTGGGCTGGCTCATGCACCGCACCCTCGGCGGCATCATGGCCGGCGGCCTGTTCATCCTGCCGGGCGTCATCGCCATCATGGGCCTGAGCTGGATTTATGCCCTCTATGGGAAGGTGGGCTTCGTCGCGGCACTGTTCTTCGGCCTGAAAGCAGCCGTGCTCGCCATCGTGCTCGAAGCGGTGGTGCGGATCGGCAAGCGCGCGCTTAAGAACCGTGTGCTGATCGGGATTGCGGCGGCTGCCTTTGTGGCGATCTTCTTTTTGGACGCCCCATTCCCGCTGATCATCCTGGCGGCCGGCCTGATCGGCTTTCTTGGCGGAAGAGCAAACCTGCAGCAGTTTCAGGTCGGCGGGCATGGCAGCCAGAGTGCAGAGGAAACCGACAACCTGCTCGGAGACCATCTGCCAGACCACGCCAGACCCAACACAGGACGAAGCCTGCGTATCGCCGCCATGTGGCTCGCACTCTGGCTCGTGCCGGTTGCCGCCCTCCTGCTGCTTCTCGGTGGCGGCAATGTCTTCAGCCAGATCGCGATCTTCTTCTCGAAGATGGCGATGGTGACGTTCGGCGGCGCCTATGCGGTTCTGGCCTATGTGGCGCAGCAGGCGGTCGAGACCTATGGCTGGCTGCAGCCCGGCGAGATGCTGGATGGCCTCGGCATGGCCGAGACGACGCCGGGCCCCCTGATCATGGTGCTGCAGTTCGTAGGCTTCATGGCAGCCTTTCGGGATGCAGGTTCCCTCAATCCGCTCTTGGCAGGCACACTCGGCGGCCTTCTCGCCACATGGGTGACCTTCGCGCCCTGCTTCCTTTGGATCTTCCTCGGCGCCCCATACATCGAAGTGTTGCGTGGCAACCGCTCTTTGAGCGGCGCCTTGACGGCCATCACGGCGGCCGTTGTGGGCGTGATCCTGAACCTTGCGATCTGGTTCGGCATCCACACGATCTTCAGGGAAGTGCGCCCGGTGGAATGGGGCATTCTCAACTTCGACGCGCCCGTGTGGGGGAGCGTGAATCTCTGGGCGCTGCTGCTGTCGGCGGCGGCCATCATCGCCATGTTCCGCTTGCACGTCGGAATGCTGCCAACCCTGGCTGCGACGTCGGCCGCAGGCATTGCTCTCTACGCAGCAGGAGCCATCGCGTGAGGCTTGGGTGAGGCAATATCTTGCCTCACCCGTTGCCCATCAGGTCACGGACGAGATCTGCCCGCCATCGACGCGCAGGATCGAGCCCGTCATGAACGAGGCCTTCTCGCTGGCGAGGAACACGGCGGCAGCCGCGAACTCCTCAATCTCGCCGTAGCGGCCGGCTGGAATGCCCGCGCGAGCAGCGGCAGCCACATCTTCCACGGAGCGGCCCGTGCGCTCCGCATTGGCGGCATCAAGCTGCTTCAAGCGATCCGTCGCGATGCGGCCCGGCGCAATGGCATTCACCGTCACGCCGGAGGACGCCACTTCGCTCGCCAGCGTCTTGCCCCAGCCCACGAGTGCGGGACGGATCGCATTGGAGATGGCGAGATTCGGGATCGGCTGGATCACGCCGGACGAGATCACCGAAATGATGCGGCCGAACTTGCGCTCGATCATGCCGGGCAGCAGCTGATCGGCGATGCGAACCAGGTTGACGAACATCGCGTCGAAGGATTGGCGCCATTGATCGGACGACACGCCCTGAGCCTTGCCTGGAGGGGGACCGCCGCTGTTGAGGACGAGGATGTCGACCCCGCCGAGGGCCTCCGTCACGTCCTTCACCAGCACGTCCACCTGATCGACCTTGCCCGTGTCGCAGACGAACGGCAGAACGTCCTTGCTGATCTTATCGGCGGCGGCTTTCGAGCCCTCGATTGTGCGGCTCGCGATGGCAACGCGGGCGCCTTCTTCCGCCAGCCCTTGGGCGATGCCGAAACCCAAGCCTTTGCTCGCGCCAAGCACGAGCGCGCGCTTGCCTTCCAATCCTGTTATCATTTTGGAATTCCTTGTTGTTAAGAGCGCTCGATGCGCTCCATCAGCCATTCGATATCCGCAATTGTCTCCGGGCTCAGCTTCGGGCCGGGCTTGCGCAGCGTGTCGGTCGCGATGATGCCGCGCCGCTTCAGCACGTATTTGCGCACGGCCAGCCCGACGCCAGGCTGAGTCTCGTAGCGCACCAGCGGCAGGTGCCGGTCGAAGAGGTCATGCGCCTCTGTCCGCTTGCCCTGTTTGATGAGGTTGACGACGCCCACCAGCATCTCGGGGTAGGCATAGCCCGTCATGGCGCCGTCGGCGCCGCGCTCCATTTCGAAGGGCAGGAACATGCCGCCGTTGCCGCACAGAATCGACACGCGGCGCACCTGCCCGGCATCGCTTGCGCGGCGCAAAGCCGTGATCTTGTCGAGGCCCGGCCAGTCCTCGTGCTTGAGCATCACGCAGGAGGGGCTCTGCTCGATGATGCGCATGATCACCTTCGGGGTCATGACCACATTCGTTGTGAGCGGGTAGTCCTGGAGCACCCATGGCACATCCCCGCCGATCGCCTCCACGGCATCCGCATAATAGGAGACAATCTGATCGTCGGTCTTGAGGGTGGACGGCGGCGCGATCATGACGCCGGCAGCGCCTGCATCCATCACCTTGGACGACAGGCCCGACATGGCGGCAAACCCCGCTGCGGAAACGCCGACGATCACGGGAACCCGGCCCGCCACTGTCGCGATAACCTGACGGGCGAAGGCCAGCGCCTCGTCGGCCGCAAGCTTGGGGGCCTCGCCCATGATGCCGAGGATGGTCAGCCCGGTGGCCCCGGCCTTCAAATAGGCCTCGACCATCCGGTCGGTCGAGGCGATGTCCACCCGCCCGTCGCTCTCGAAGGGCGTGGGACAGATGACATAGACGCCGGTGGCAGAACTCGTGAGCAAGGCTTCCTCCATGGCAGAGCTTGGACAAGGGACCAGGGGACCCTCATACACCTGCTTGCTGCCCGGTGCACTACCCTTGGGAGGAGGCCCAGCTATGCCTTTAGCTGCGTCCGGAACCGCTCTTCTTGCCGCCGCCATCCTGCTTGTTGACGGTTGCCCAGGCCCGGCGCTCGGCTTCCTTCTCGGAAAGGCCTCGGCTCTCGTAGGATTCCTCGATATGCTCGGCCTTGCGCTTCTGCTTGTCCGTATAAGCCGACTTGTCACCACGAGACATAGACGCTCTCCTGATCGGTTGATGCTCTGCCGGAATCAACCGATCAATCGAAGCCCGGTTCCGCAACCCTATTTCTTGCGGATCACTGCGAAGGCACGAGAGTCCGCTCGACTCCCGGAGCTAGTTGGCGATAGCCCAGCGCCCGGGCTGCTCTGTTTGGCCGATGAGGGCAAGGCCGTAGGCAATCGATTCGAACTGATCGGCGGAGGTCAGGCAGCTCTCGCCAAAGCGCTCCACGAACAGGCGGCGGATGGCGGGCACAAAGGATGTGCCGCCGGTGAGGAAGACGCGCTCGATCTGCTCCGGCTTCACGCCGGCCTTGGCAAGCGCCTCATCGACCGTGCCGGCGATCTTCTGGACGTCCTCGGCGATCCAGCTCTCGAACTCGGCGCGGGTGATCCGCGCTTGGATATCAACGCCCTCGCCTTGGAACCGGAAATCCGCCTCCTCCTGGCTTGAGAGCGCCACCTTGGCCGACGACACGGCGCGATAAAGGGCGAAGCCCAGATCGTATTCGATGATGTCGATGAATTTTTCGAGCGGCTCAGGCTCAAGGGCGGCACGGGCGAGCTCCCGCAGTTCCTTCAGATCGCCGCTGCCCTTCATCATCGCCATCTGGTTCCAACGGGCGAAATTGGCGTAGTAGTGGTTCGGTATCGACAGGATCTTGTCCATTGAGCGGTAGAGCCCGCCCTTGCCGAGGCGGGGCGAGACAACCCGGTCGACGATCCGGTAGTCGAAAGCATCACCGGCGATTCCGATGCCCGCATGGCCCAGAGGCTCGGCCCGCAGCACTCCGCCAGCTTTTGAGAAGCGCATGACTGAAAAGTCGCTGGTGCCGCCGCCGAAATCGGCCACGAGCACGGTCGCATCGTGGTCGAGCTGCCTTGCATAGAAGAAGGCGGCGCCCACCGGCTCGTACACATAGCGGGCCTGCTCCGCTCCGAGCCGACCGAAGGCGGCCCGGTAGCGCTGCATGGCGAGATCGTCGTTCGGGTTATAACCGGCGAACTGGACAGGCCGGCCGATGATCACATTCCGCGCACCCCAATCCAGCCGGGAGCCGCCATGGCGCGCGAGGGTGCGCAGGAAGGCGCTCAGCAGGTCCTCGAAGCCATAGCGCTCGCGGAAGATGCGGGTTTCCTTGAAGGTCGCGCTCGCCGCGAAGGTCTTGAACGACTGGATGAATCGGTGAGCGTGAAGCCCTTCCAGAAACTGCTCGATGGCCCAGGGGCCGCCCTCGACCTCGGTGCGCAGGCCGTTGCCATGACGTTCGTCCCAGAAGCAGAGCGCGGTCACATACACCTTGAGGCTTTCGCCCCCATGCGCGAAGGTCAGCGCCTCCACCTGCCCGTCCGGGCTCGCGATGGCCACAACCGTGTTGCTGGTGCCGAAATCGATGCCGATGGACAAATCGTGAGACGGGGGCATGGGGACCTCGGAGACAGGCGAGAAGGGCCGGACGGTCTATACGCCAAGGCTTTCGGAGCCAAGCGAAATCGCCAGGAAAGCGCTTTCCCCTTTAGGCACTGCGACCCCGGCGCTGTGGACGAACCGTTGACCCGGAGGGGCCCCGCACCGTAGAAGCCGCGCCTCAACCTTTCGGAGACTTTCATGCTATCCATCGGTCAGCGCATTGCGGACGAACTGAATGTTCAGGAGTGGCAGGTCAAGGCGGCCATCGACCTCCTCGACGGCGGTTCGACCGTGCCCTTCATCGCGCGCTACCGCAAGGAAGTCACCGGCACCCTGGATGACGCCCAGCTCCGCACCCTGGAGGAGCGCCTGAGCTACCTGCGCGAGCTGGAGAGCCGCCGCAAGACGATCCTCGACAGCATCCGCGACCAGGGCAAGCTCACGGACGAGCTGGCGCTCCAGATCAACACCGCCGACACCAAGGCACGGCTCGAAGATCTCTACCTGCCCTACAAGCCCAAGCGCCGCACCAAGGCGCAGATCGCCAGGGAGGCTGGCCTGGAGCCGCTGGCCGACCAGCTCCTGAGCAATCCCACTCGCGACCCGAAGGACGCTGCGTCCGCTTTCGTGAACCCGGAGAAGGATGTGGCGACGCTGGAGGCTGCACTCGAAGGCGCCCGCTCCATCCTGGTCGAGCGCTTTGCCGAGAACGCGGAGCTGCTGGGCGCGTTGCGCGACATCTACTGGGAGCGCGGCAGCCTCACCTCCAAGGTGCGCGACGGCAAGCAGAATGATGGCGCGAAGTTTGCCGATTATTTCGACTTCGCCGAGCCGCTGACGAAGCTGCCCTCCCACCGCATCCTCGCGCTCTTCCGCGGCGAGAAGGAGGAGATCCTCGATCTGCGCATGGAAGAGGATAAGGACGCGGCCGAGCCCGGCTATGTGAGCCGCTACGAGGGCCGTGTGGCGCTGGCCTTCAGCATCGCCGATCAGGGACGCGCCGGTGACAAATGGCTGCTCGATACCGTGCGCTGGGCTTGGCGGACGAAGCTGCGCTTCTCCATCGAACTCGACATGAAGATGAAGCTCTGGCAGCTCGCCGAGGACGAGGCCGTGAAGGTGTTCGCCGGCAACCTGCGTGACCTGCTGCTCGCGGCGCCCGCCGGCGCCCGCCCAACCCTCGGCCTCGATCCGGGCTATCGCACCGGCGTGAAGGTGGCGGTAGTGGATGCGACAGGCAAGGTGGTGGCCACCGACACCATCTACCCGCACGAGCCGAAGCGGCAATGGGACGAGTCCATCGCCATCCTGGCGCGTCTCTGCCGTGTGCACAAAGTTGAACTCGTCGCCATCGGCAACGGTACGGCCTCGCGCGAGACCGACAAGCTCGCAGCAGAGCTTGTGTCCAAGCATCCCGACCTGACGCTCACCAAGATCATGGTCTCGGAAGCGGGCGCGTCCGTCTATTCGGCCTCTGCCTTCGCGAGTCAGGAACTGCCGGATCTTGATGTGTCCCTGCGCGGTGCCGTCTCTATCGCGCGCCGGCTGCAGGACCCGCTCGCCGAGCTCGTGAAGATCGACCCGAAATCCATCGGCGTCGGGCAGTACCAGCACGATCTGGCCGAGTACAAACTCTCCCGCTCCCTCGACGCAGTGGTGGAGGATTGCGTGAATGCCGTCGGCGTCGATCTCAACACAGCGTCCGCGCCGCTGCTCGCCCGCGTGTCGGGCCTCGGCGACTGGGTGGCGCAGAACATCGTCTCGCACCGCGACGCCAATGGCCCGTTCAAGACCCGCAAGGCACTGACCAAGGTCTCGGGCCTCGGGCCCAAAACCTTCGAGCAGGCGGCGGGCTTCCTGCGCATCCCGAACGGCGACGATCCGCTCGATGCCTCCGGCGTTCATCCGGAAGCCTACCCGGTCGTGCGCCGCATTCTGGAAGCCACGAAGAGCGACATCAAGGTGGTGATCGGCAACGGCGCGGTGCTGAAGAAGCTCAACCCGCAGAGCTTCACCGACGAGAAGTTCGGCGTGCCGACGGTCAAGGACATTCTGAGTGAGCTGGAAAAGCCCGGCCGCGATCCGCGTCCCGAATTCAAGACCGCCACCTTCATGGAAGGCGTTGAGAAGATCAGCGACTTGAAGCCCGGCATGATGCTGGAAGGCGTCGTCACCAACGTGGCGGCCTTTGGGGCCTTCGTCGATGTGGGCGTGCATCAGGACGGGCTCGTGCATATCTCGGCGCTCGCCGACACCTTCGTGAAGGACCCCCGCACGGTAGTGAAGCCGGGCGACATTGTGAAGGTGAAGGTGCTCGAGGTGGACATCCCCCGCAAGCGCATCTCGCTCACCATGCGCATGAGCGACCCGGCCGAGAAGCGACCGGCTGGCCGCCAGGACGACAACCGCGGGGCTTTCCAGAAGCACCGGGCTCAGGCGGAGCGCAAGCCTGCGGCACAAGCCCCTTCCTCCGGTGGTGCTCTGGCGGACGCCCTGCGCCGGGCCTCAATGGCCAGCGGCAAGGACGGCAGCCGGAAGTGACTTCAACAGAGGTGGCTTGTAGCCGCCTCTGATCTGTTCTAGAAGCAGAGCGTCTCACGGGGAGCCTCATACGAGGCTGAGAGGCGGCCAGGCCGTCGACCCGTCGAACCTGATCCGGGTCATGCCGGCGGAGGGAATGAGCATGCGACATCGCCAAAAAAGCCATGCCTCGTGCAATTTGCGCCGCCTGTCCGGCCTGCCTCTTGCATGGGAGCGCCCTTAAGATGTTACGCCGCCTTCTTCTCACCTTCGTTTCGCTCGGGCTCGCCACCGGCCTCGCACAGGCGCAGACCAAACCGACGCTCACCGTCTACACCTACAGCTCGTTTGCGGGGAAATACGGCCCCGCCAAGACCGTCGAGGAACGCTTCGAGGCGACCTGCAACTGCGACGTCACCTGGGTCACCGCCGAGGATGCGGGCAGCCTGCTCGGGCGGCTGCGTCTCGAAGGCCAGAACACCAAGGCCGACGCAGTCGTGGGTCTCGACATGAACCTCGTGGCGGAAGCGAAGTCCCTCAACCTCTTTGCCCCGCACAGCGCCGAGGTGAAGGATTTGTCGCTTCCCATCGAATGGAAAGACGACACTTTCATCCCGTTCGACTGGGGCTACTACGCCTTCGTATATGACGCCAACAAGCTGCCCAATCCGCCGAAGAGCCTGAAGGAGCTCGTCGACAATCCCAATGGCCCGAAGGTCGTCCTGCAGGATCCCCGCACCAGCGCACCGGGCCTCGGCCTCCTGCTCTGGATGCAGAAGGTCTATGGCGACAAGGCCGGTGAGGCCTGGGGCAAGCTCAAGCCCCGCATCGTCACCTTCACCAAAGGCTGGTCGGAGGCCTATGGTCTCTTCATGAAGGGCGAGGCCGACATGGTGATGTCCTACACCACGTCACCCGCCTATCACATCGTCGCGGAGAAGAAGGACAACTACAAGGCCGCCGCGTTCACCGAAGGGCATTACCTGCACGTGGAACTCGCCGGCATGACCAGCACGACGAAGCAGCCGGAGCTCGCAAAGAAATTCATGGCCTTCATCCTCAGCGAAGGGTTCCAGACGGCAATTCCGGAAACCAACTGGATGTATCCGGCGAAAAACCCGCCTTCCGGCACACCGGCAGCGCTCAAAGGCATGATCGAGCCGAGCCAGGCGCTTCTCTTCACGCCTGAGGAGGTGCAGCAGAACCGCCGCGCCTACACGGATGCCTGGCTCAACGCCACGGCACGCTGATCGCTCATGCTGACCTTGAAGCTACCCCATCCCGGAACCCTGGTGGCGCTGGCCATAATAGGACTGGTTGCAGGCGGCTTCATCGCCCTTGCCACATTCGATGGAGGAACGCCGACGCTTTTCTCCATCGGCCCTTACCTCAGCCGGGTGCTCGCCTTCTCGATCATCCAGGCGACGCTCTCGACGGTCCTGTGTCTTGCCCTTGGCATAGGGCTGGCGCTCGCCCTCGTGCGGCGGTCGTTCCCAGGTCGCGGCATCGTTCTGGCTGCCTTAAGCACCACGATGGTGATGCCGACCATTGTTGCGGTCTTCGCAGTCTTTGCCGTGTATGGCCGAAGTGGTTGGCTGTCCGAAGGGCTCGCCTTCCTCGGGTGGCCGGGCGGCATCAGCATCTTCGGCTATCCGGGCATTCTCATCGCCCACGTGTTCCTGAACGCTCCCTTCGTGGCGCGGATCACCCTGGACGGCTTGAACCAGATTCCCGCAGAGCACTGGCGCCTCGCCACGGCCTTCGGCTTCACGCCAGCGCAAATCTTCCGCCACCTCGACTGGCCCGTGCTGCGCACTGAACTGCCCGGCATCGCGGGCCTCATCTTTCTCATGTGCTTCAAGAGCTTCGCCATCGTGCTGGCGCTGGGCGGCGGCCCAAGCCGCTCCACCCTTGAAGTGGCGATCTACGAGGCGCTCAAGATCGATCTCGATTTCGGCCGCGTCGCCTGGCTGGCCCTGATCCAGCTCGTGATCTGCCTGTCGATGACGGCGCTTCTCCATTGGGCCTTCACGCGGCCGCCTGTCGGCCACACGATCCGCAGCCTCGTCCGGCGCCCCGATGCGGAGGATCGCCGCCTGAAGGTTCTGGATAGCCTCGTGCTCGCCATTGCAGCCCTGTTCATCGTGCCACTCGCCCTCAGCGTCTTCACCGGCGTTCGCAACATTCCCGACATCCTGGAAGCTGATCTTCTCCAGGCATTCTTCACGAGCATGATGATCGCCGCCGCCGCCGCCGTGATCGCCTGCGTTCTGGCTCTCGCGCTCGCCACAGCAGGGCGGCGCAGACGCCTTGTCCTGCGCTCGCCGCGCATTGCGGCCTTCTATGATTTCCTGCCCGACACGCTCCTTGCCGTTCCCCCGTTCGCACTGACGGCCGGCCTCTTCCTGCTGATCCAGCGCTTCGGGGATCCATCCTCCGCGGGTCTCATCCTTCTGCCGCTCATCAACGGGCTAGCTGCCGTGCCTTTCGCCTACCGCTTCGTAGCCCCGCACCTCCTCACCGTCGAGGAGCGCTATGGCCGGGTGGCAGCCTCGCTCGGCATCACTGGATGGGCGAAGCTGACGATCATGGACTTGCCCGTGCTCAAGCGCCCGCTCGCTGCGGGCTTCGCCCTGGCCATGGCCCTGTCGTTCGGCGATTTCGGCATCATCGCGTTGTTCGGCGGCACGGAGCTGGTGACGCTGCCCTACCTTCTCTACGAGCGACTCGGCGCCTACCGGTTGGATGAGGCTTCAGCCATCGGCCTCGTCATCGTTCTCGTCGCCTTCCTGCTCGCTCACATTTCAGGTCGCCTGTCCCATGCTGGTCATTGAGAACTGCCGCCTGTCTTGGCCCGATTTCGTGGCCGACTACTCGCTGTCGGTGAAGGCGGGGAACCTGTGTGCCATCATCGGTCCATCCGGGGGCGGCAAGACCACCCTGCTTCACATGATTGCCGGCTTCGAGACGCCGCAGAGCGGCACGCTAAACTTCGCTGGTCAGAACCTGTTGCCGCTCGCACCGGCCAAGCGACCGACGGCAATCGTGTTCCAGGATCACAACCTTTTTCCGCACCTGAACGTGACGCAGAACGTGGGCCTCGGCATACGGCCTTCCTTAAGTCTGACGGACGGTGAAAAGCTGCTCATCGAGGACACCTTGGAGGCCGTCGGCCTTGAAGGCTTCGGAAGCCGCAAGCCCGGCGAGATGTCAGGCGGCCAGCGCCAACGCGTGGCCCTCGCCCGCGCTCTGGTTTCGGGCCGCCCCCTGATTCTGCTCGACGAACCCTTCAGCAGCCTCGATCCGACCTTGCGCCGCGACATGATCCTCCTGGTCGACGAGATGCGGCGCAAACGCCCTGTCACCATCCTCATGACGATCCACACGCCCGAGGATGCCGCGGACGTGGCGGATCAGATGGCGTTCGTCGCCGATGGCAAGGTCGTTGCTTCAGGCCGGCCTGCCGAGATCCTCAACAGCGCATTGGCGCCGCGGATCGCGGCAGCCGTCTCGAACTCGTAGAGGCTGCGCTTCAAGAGCGATCAGGCAGAACCGATAGGCCCCCTGCATCGAAGATATGGAGCGCGCGGGTCGGCACATGGGCGGTATAGGTGCCGCCTGACGTCGCATCAGTCTCACCGGGGGCACGGACGATCACATCATCGCCGCTGGCCAGCCGCATATAGACGTAGCTCGACTCGCCGAGCTGCTCCACGGCGTCGATGGTGCCCCGGAGGGAGGTGGAATCCGCTCCTCCCACTTCCATGTGCTCGGGCCGGATGCCCACCGTCACAGGGTCACCGGGGTTCACGCTGCCGGGTCTCACATCCAGGGAAGCCTCCGTGCCGGCAAAGCCAATGGTGACGCTGCTCCCCTCGACGCGAAGAACCTGTCCCTTGATGAAGTTCATGCGTGGCGAGCCAATGAAGCCGGCGACGAACAGGTTGCGGGGAGAGCGGTAGAGTTCCAGCGGCGCCCCGACCTGCTCGATCCGGCCCTGGTTCAGCACCACGATCTTGGAGGCCAGCGTCATAGCCTCGACCTGATCGTGCGTGACGTAGATCATGGTGGCGCCAAGATCCCGATGGAGCTTGGCGATCTCCAGGCGCGTGTTGACGCGCAGCGCCGCATCGAGATTCGATAGGGGCTCGTCGAAGAGGAAGACGCTGGGGTTGCGCACGATGGCGCGGCCGATGGCGACACGCTGCCTCTGGCCACCGGACAATTCACGGGGCTTGCGGTCGAGAAGCGGCGTTAATTTAAGGATCTCGGCCGCCTGCCGCACCCTGCGGTCCGCCTCCGCCTTGTCGGTCTTGGCAAATTTCAGGCCGAATGCCATGTTCTTGTAGACGTTCATATGCGGGTAGAGCGCATAGGACTGGAACACCATGGCGATCTTGCGGTCCGCCGGCGGCAGTTCGTTCACCCGCTTTTTGTCGATCCTGATCTCGCCGCCGCTCACGGCCTCAAGGCCCGCGATGATGCGCAGCAACGTGGACTTGCCGCAACCCGACGGGCCGACAAACACAACGAACTCGCCGTCATCCACGGACAGGTTGATGTCGCGCAGGATCTCGGTGGCCCCGAAGGACTTGGCAACTCCGTGAAGGGAAACGTCGGCCATTGCGGTCAATTCCTGGAAGAATCTGTCACTTCACGGCGCCGGCAGTGAGGCCGCGCACGAGATAGCGGGAGAACAGAAGATAAAGGACGAGAACCGGGGCGATCGCCAGCGTCAGGGAGGCGAGCACCGCATTCCAATCCGTCACGTACTGACCGATGAACTGCTGTACGCCGAGCGTGATCGTCTGCTTGCCGTCGCCGGGCGCCAGGATCAGCGGAAACCACAGATCGTTCCAGACCGGCACCATAGTGAACACCGCCACCGTCGCGATGGCCGGGCTGATCAGCGGCAGGATGATGCTGAAGAAGATCCTGTACTCGCTTACGCCATCGCAGCGGGCAGCGTCGCGCAGATCTTTCGGGATCTGCTGGATGAACTCGCCGAGGATCAGGATCGCGAGCGGCAGCCCCTGGGCCACATAGACGAGGATGAGCGCCGTCAGGGTGTTGACGAGGTTGAGTTCCACCATCATGCGCAGGATGCTGACGCTGCCCAGCCGGATCGGCACCATGATGCCGATGGCGAGATACAGGCTGAGCAGCGTGTTGCCGCGAAAGCGGTATTCCGTCAGGGCCCAGGCAGCCATCGCCCCGATCAGCACGATCAGCACCAGGGACACGAGCGTCACGGTCAGGCTGTTGAAGAAGTAGAGGCCGAAGTCGGAATTGGCGAAGACCCGGTCGAATCCGATTGTCGTCCATGTCTGACCGTTCGGGAGCCCGAGTGGGTCGGCGAAGATCGCCCGCCGGGTCTTGAAGGCGTTGATCAGGATCAGAAGAATCGGCCCGAGCGCCAGGATCGTATAGAGGATCAGGGCGATGTGAACGGCGATGCGGCCGGGTCTGATGGTCATGTCCCGGTCTCCTCAGAACGTATGCCGCTGCAGCCGCCGCTGCACGCCGAAGAGGTAGATCAGCACGCCGATCAGGATGATGACCAGCATGGCGGTTGCCACCGCCGCCCCCATGGTCGGGCTGCCGACCTGGAGCTGGAAGCCGAAAAAGGTGCGATAGAAGAAGGTACCGAGAATATCGGTCGAGAAATTCGGGCCGGCCAGGGCGCCCTTGATCGCATAGATCAGGTCGAAGGCATTGAAGTTGGCAACGAAAGTGAGGATCGACACGACGCCGAGCGTCGGCAGGATAAGCGGCAGGCGGACGAACCAGAACACGCTGAAGGGTCCTGCCCCGTCGACGGTTGCCGCATCGAGCAGATCGTCGGGAATGTTCAGGAGGGCCGCATAGATCAGCATCATCGGGATGCCGACGAACTGCCACACCGAAATGAGCGAGACCGTCAGCAGTGCGGTCGATTCTTGGCCCAGCCAGGGACCGAAGAGGCTGCCGAGCCCCACCGCCTTCAAAAGGCTTGGCGCGATGCCCCAGAGCGGATTGAGCATGAGCTGCCAGATGAACCCGATGATGACCACAGACAGCATGGTCGGCAGGAAGATCAGGGTACGATAGACGCTGCCGCCGGTGAGCCGCGGCAGGCTGAGCAGCATGGCCAAACCTAAGCCGATGCCGTTCTGCACCACCATGTGGATGGCGAAGAAGATCAGGTTGTTGCTGAAAGCGTTCCAGAACTGGCCCGACCAGTTCGGATCCGTTAGAAGCGTGGAGAAGTTTTGCAGCCCAACGAAGCTGCGCGCGCCTGTTTCATCGCCGGCATAGAGGCTCAGGCGGATGGTATCGATCAGCGGATAGATCGAGAACAGCGTGTAGATTGCCAGCGCAGGTGCGAGAAACACCACGATATGGATCGGGAAACGCGAACGGGCCGGGACCACGTCCGTCGACTGCACGTGTGAGGCCGTGAGATCCGTCATGCTGTCCTAAAACTTCAGAAGAATAAGAGCGGGCCGCCCAGGATAGGCGGCCCGCTTCGATGCTTTGCTTACTTCTTGTGCGGCTCGTACCAGCTGGCAAGCCCGTCCTGGGCCTTCTTGGCCGCCTCTTCAGGCTTCATGCTGCCGTTCATCACCTGAGCGCTCACGTTCCAGAGCTCGTTCTCGAGGTTCGGCGTGCCGCGCGACAGGATCTGGTAGGAATTGCGGATCGAGCTTTCGCAGGTCCCGCGCCAGCCGACGAACTTGGCCGCCACCGGATCCTTCACGTCCACTTTTGCCTTGGAGAGCGGGAAGAAGCCCGGCAGCTCGTTGGCATAGATCTCGGCGAATTCAGGCGATGCCACCCACGACAGGAAGGTCTTGGCGGCTTCCACGTTCTTCGACTTGGCATTGATGCCGATGGCGATATCCGTGTGGTCGCTGATGTAGCACTTGTCGCCAGCATTCACCACGGGAGGCGCGAAGGCGTCGAACTCGAAATCGGCCTGCTTGCGGAAGATCGGAACGTCCCAGGAGCCGGCCGGATAGATGGCTGCGCGGCCAAGGGTGAACAGGTTCTGGGTGTCCGGATACTTCTGGGACTTGTAGCCATCACCCATGTAGGATGCCCAGCTCGCCAACTCCTTGAAGGCGTCCACATAGGCCTTGTCGGTGAACTTCTGCTTGCCTTCGATGAGCGCCTTGCGGCCCTCCTCGCCCTTCCAGTAGTTCACACCAATGTTCTGGAAGCCCATGGTGGCGGCTTCCCATTGATCGGCCGTTCCCATGGCGATCGGCGTGTACTTGCCGTCGGCCTTGATCTTGTCGAGCACCGCGTGGAACTCGGCCACCGTCTTCGGGGGCGTGAGCTTCAGCTCGTCGAAGATTTCCTTGTTGTAGACGAAGCCGTGGATCACCGAGGCCATCGGCATGCAGAAGGTGGTCTTGCCGTCGTCCGTGGACCAGGCGCTCTTCGCCACATCGGAGAAGTTCTCGATGCCCTTCACGTCATTGACGGAGGCGAGATTGCCTTTCTTGAAGAGGTCAAGGGACGCGTCGAAAGGACGGCAGGTGATGAGGTCTCCGGCCGTGCCGCCAGCAAGGCGCGCATTGAGCGCGGCATTGTACTCGGTCGGCGGATCAGCCTTGAACTGCACCTTGATGTTCGGGTGCTTCTTGTTGAAGGCCGGAATGATCTTGGTGTTCCACACATCTGCATCGTCGTTGCGCCAGCTCTCGATGGTGAGAGTCTGGGCCGAGGCGGCATTGGCGAAAGCCAGAGCGGCCGCGACGATGGATGCCGTCGCGAGCAGCTGTCCCGCCCGGCGCCGGAAAGCCTTCGAATGGAGATTCTTCATCGTTTGCGTCCTCCGTAACCCGAAGGCGGCGTCAAAACGCGCCTTACGAGCATGTTCCCTTTTGTTGCCCCGTGCCCATTATGTGCATTCTTATGCGTCCCAGCGAGCAGCCATGACTGTTTCACTGGTCGATGCGTTGGACAAGTGACCTCATATTGGTATCGACGAAATTCAAAGACAACTCCCCTTCGGCTGGATCCTCTGGAAATTACCAGCTTCCATCCGCGCTCTCACGAGTCTGCATCCACAGGGCAGGACTGCAAGACCCCGAGCAATGCGGCTGCCGCCCCTTCCCGAACTGGACATTAAGTGGCATGGTGCCGTCGATTGTCCGAGCTTGAGATTCATCCGCGCATGACCGACCTCCTGTTCCTTGGCATTGATGGCGGCGGCACTAAGTGCCGGGCGCGTCTGCGCAATGCACAAGGCGATCTGCTGGGGGAAGGAACAGGCGGCCCTTCCAATATCCGCCTCGACCCTGATCTGGTTTGGAACTCGCTTCTCACAGCCTGCCGCGAAGCGCTGTTCCAGGCTGGGCTTCAGGAGAGCGACCTCGGCCGGGTTCATGCGGGCATGGGTGCCGCAGGAGCGGGCCAGACCAGCGCGGTCGAGCGCCTGCTGGCGCGCTCCCATCCCTTTGCGTCTTTCGAGATCGACACGGATGCCCATACGGCTTGGCTTGGTGCCTTCAACGGCGGGGATGGGGCGATTCTCATCGTCGGCACCGGCTCCTGCGGCTATGGCGGCGTGAGCGGCCAATGCCATTATGTCGGAGGCTGGGGCTATGAGGTCTCCGACGAGGGCAGCGGGGCCGCCATCGGGCGAGAGCTTCTGCGGCGCTGCATCTGGGCCCATGACGGCCGCACGTCTTCGACCCCGCTCTCGGATGCAGTGCTGGCCGAGTTCAAAAACGATCTCGAGATGCTGGTCGATTGGGTTGGCAAGGCCCGCCCGGCGGATTACGGCCGCTATGCCCCGCTCGTCCTTGACTATGCCGAACGACGGGATCCGCTTGCCATTGATCTTGTTGCCAATGCGGCCGCCGGCCTGGGCCTGATCGCCACGCGCCTGCTCGACCTCGGGGCTCCGGCCATCTGCCTCTTCGGCGGCCTCGCCGAGCCCATGCGCCCTTGGCTGCCGCCCCCTGTCCAACGGACTATTGCGGCTCCCATGGCCGATGCGGTCGACGGCGCCATCCTGCTCGCGCGCATGGCCGTGACAGGGAGGTCGTCATGAGCGATCAAGCCGGCGAGGCCCTGTCGCTTCTCCCTCTTAACGAGGCCAATCCGACGCCCCTGTACCTTCAGCTGCAGCAATCCATCGAGGAGGCGGTGCGCAAGGGCGATCTCAAGGCGGACGCCGCGCTGCCAGGAGAGCGGGATCTCGCCAAGCAGCTCGGCATTTCGCGCGTCACCGTGCGCAAGGCCATCACGGGCCTCGTGCAGAAGGGCGTGCTTGTCCAGCGCTGGGGCTCGGGCACTTTCATCGCGCAGCAGATGCGTCTGGAGCAGCCTCTGTCCCGCCTGTCGAGCTTCACGGACGACATGTCGGCCCGTGGCCTGAAATCCTCGGCCGTGATGCTGAGCCAATCCACCGGACCGGCCTCGACGGACGAGCTGATGGCGCTCGGTCTCTCGCCCGGAGACCGGGTGAGCCGCGTCAATCGCCTGCGCCTGGCGAACGGCATTCCTATGGCCATCGAGAATGCCGTCCTTCCGTCGCGCGTTCTGCCGGATCCATCCCTGGTGCAGCAATCCCTCTATGCCGTGCTGCATGAAAAAGGTTTCATGCCAGCCCGCGCCCTGCAGCGCCTCCATGCAGTGCTCCTCAACGAGGAACAGGCCTCGCTCCTCGGCGTTCCGCCCCAGAGCCCCGCGCTCTACATCGAGCGTCGTTCCTTCACAGCCACCGGTGAAATGGTCGAGTTCACCTCGTCCTACTACCGGGGCGATGCCTATGATTTCGTGGCCGAGCTGACCATCAGCCAGCCCGAACGGATGCACAATGATGAGTCTTGAAACGAACAGCGCTGTTTCCACCATCACGGCCATGCTGCGCGAGGCGCAGGAGGCTCCGCAGGTGGTCGCATCCCTGCTCGAGAGCAATGCGCCCCTCTGCCGGGATCTAGGCGAGCGCCTGCGCGCCTCACCGCCGCCTTTCGCCGTGACCTGCGCGCGGGGCAGCTCGGACAATGCGGCGACCTTCGTCAAATATCTGCTCGAGATCCATTCCGGTCTGGTGACCGCCTCCGTCGGCCCATCGGTGACGTCCGTCTACGAGGCGCGCCCGCGCATGCGCGATGCGCTGTTCCTCGCCGTGTCGCAATCGGGACGCAGCCCCGACATTCTCAATCTCGCCCAAGCCGGGCGCGATGACGGCGCGCTAACAGTTGCGCTGGTGAACGACACCTCCTCGCCACTCGCGTCCACCTGCGAAGTGGTGCTGCCGCTCCACGCGGGACCTGAGAAGAGCGTGGCGGCAACAAAATCCTTCATCGCCGCGCTGGCGGCTGGCCTGCAGCTCGTCGCCCACTGGTCGCAGGATCAAAGCCTTCTGAACGCGCTCGACACACTGCCGGATGTCCTGGCCAAAGCATCCGCCATCGATTGGTCACCCGCGCTGCCTCTTCTGGCAGATGCCGACAACCTCTTCGTTGTCGGGCGCGGTGTGGGCTTTGCGGTGGCGCAGGAAGCCGCGCTCAAGCTCAAGGAAACCTCGGGCGTCCATGCGGAAGCCATGAGCGCCGCCGAACTGATGCACGGCCCCTGGACACTGGCCGGCGACCACTTCCCCATTCTGGTTCTCAGCCAACAGGACGAGACCTTGAGCGGGGTCAACGATCTCGTGACGAAGCTGAACGAGCAAGGTGTTCCTGTCGTGGTTGCGGGTGCGGCAGAGGGACCAGCCGCGGTCATGCTGCCGCCGGTCGAGGATGTGCATCCTTATCTCGCGCCGATTGCTCTCATTCAAAGCTTCTATCCACTCGTGAACGCCGTGGCGCTGGCGCGCGGGCGCAATCCCGACAGCCCGCCGCGTCTGCGCAAGGTGACGGAGACCGTCTGATGACCATTGCGCTTACCGGCGCCCGCGTTTTCGACGGGTCGCATATGCTCGATGGCCGCGCCGTCGTGATCGAGAAAGGCCGCATCGCCGGCGTGCCGCATGAGCAGGATCTCGGCGCCGGAGTCGAACGCCGCGTGGTGAACGGCTTGCTCGTTCCCGGGTTCATTGACGTTCAGGTCAATGGCGGTGGCGGCTTGCTCTACAACGACGTGCGGTCCGTCGAGGGCATCAGGACCATTGCGAAGGCGCACCGCGCCTATGGCACCACCGGGCTGTTGCCGACCTTCATCACCGATACGCGCGAGACGATGGCGGAAGCCGTGGAGGCCATGCGGCACGCTCTGGCGGCGCGCGTTCCCGGCGTTCTCGGCATCCATCTCGAAGGGCCCTTCATCAGCCCCGAGCGCAAGGGCGTGCACAATCCGGCCTTCATGCGCCCGATGGAGGGGGAGGATATCGCGATCCTGACCTCGCTGAAGGAGGGCCGCACGCTGGTGACGCTGGCGCCTGAGCGCAACAGCATGCAGTCTATCGCGCGCCTCGCCTCGGCCGGTGTACTGATCTGCGCCGGCCATACCGCGAGCGACTACGCCACTGTCATGGAAGCCGCCCGCCATGGCCTGCGCGGCTTCACCCATCTCTACAACGCCATGCCGCCGCTCGCCGGGCGCGATCCGGGACCAGTAGGCGCGGCGCTCGACAGCAAGGATACGTGGTGCGGCCTCATCGTCGACGGGCATCATGTGAGCGATGCCGCCTTGCGCGTGGCCATTGCCGCCAAGGGCACCGAGCGGATGATGCTGGTGACCGACGCCATGTCGGTAACGGGAACGGATTTGACGAGCTTCGAGCTCCATGGCCGCACGATCTACCGCAAGGACGGCCGGCTCACCACGGAGGACGGAACGCTGGCCGGTTCCGACCTCGACATGGCGAGCGCCGTGCGCAACAGCGTCGAGCGCTTAGGGATCGCCCTTCCGGACGTGCTGCGGATGGCGTCTCTCGTGCCGGCGAGCTTCCTGCGCCTTGATCACGAGCTCGGCCGCATCGCACCGGGCTACCGCGCCGACCTCGTCCTACTCGACGAGAGCCTGCAGGTGCGGCAGACTTGGATCGCCGGTCAAAGCGAATAAGGGAAAGTGTCGATGAGCGCGCAGCGGGTTCTGGTCGTCGGCCTCGGCAACATGGGCCTATCCCATGCCCTCGCCTATACGCGCATTGAAGGCTACGAGATCGCCGGGCTCTGCACGCGCAACATCGACAGCATGGAGCTTCCAGCCGCTCTGCAAGATGCTCCGCGGTTCAGCGATTTCGAGGAGGCGCTTGCTGCCACCAAACCGGACGTGGTGTCCATCAACACCTGGTCGGACACTCATGCGCCTTATGCCATCCGGGCCATGGAGGCAGGTGCCCACGTGTTCGTGGAAAAGCCCCTTGCGGATACTGTGGAGGATGCGCAGCGTGTGGTCGATACGGCCATGCGCACCGGGCGCAAGCTCGTCATCGGCTACATCCTTCGCCACCACCCGTCCTGGATCAAGTTCATCGAGATCGCCAGGACGCTCGGCACCCCGCATGTCTTTCGCATGAATCTCAACCAGCAATCGAGCGGGGCCGCCTGGGAGGCGCACAAGCGGCTGCTGCAATCCCTCTCGCCCATCGTCGATTGCGGCGTGCATTATGTGGACGTGATGTGCCAGATCACGAAAGCCAAGCCCGTGCAGGTCCACGGCGTCGGCACACGCCTGACCGAGGACATGCCGGCCGGCATGTACAATTACGGCCATCTGCACGTCACGTTCGACGACGGCTCGGTCGGCTGGTACGAGGCCGGCTGGGGTCCGATGATGAGCGAGACGGCCTATTTCGTGAAGGACGTGATCGGCCCGAAGGGCAGCGTCAGCATCGTCATGGCCGAGACGGTGGGCGACATTCGCTCCGACGATATCAACGCCCATACGAAGACCAACCAGATCCTGCTTCATCATGCAGCTTTGAAGGACGACGGCACTTTCGCAAAGGCCGACGAGCGGATCAGCACCACGGACGAGCCGGACCACGACGAACTCTGCGAGCGCGAGCAGCGTTATCTCCTGCACGCGATCCAGGAGGATCTCGACCTGACAGATCACATGAACGACGCCGTTCGTTCCCTGCGTATCGTGCTCGCGGCCGACGAGGCCGTGCGCACAGGTCGAGTGGTGACGCTCTGAGGCGTCAGCCGCTCGCGTAGAGAACGAAGCTGCGGCTCTTGCCGGCGAACTCCCGGTCGTATTCCCGCTGCACCTGCCAGCCATGGCGCTCATAGAAGCGACGAGCCGCATGGTTGTCGCGGAAACACTCGAGGGTTCTCGCACCTCGCTGTTCGGCCTCCCTCAGGAGAGCCGCACCGCCTCCCCTGCCGCTCGCCGCAGGATCCATGAACAGCATGTCGATATGTCCGTTCGCCATGAGCAGGAAGCCCACGAGCGTTTCGCCTGAACACGCGACCAGCATGTGTTCCCATGAGGATGCGAAACGCTTAGCAAAGAAAAACTCATCGCGGCTCGCAAGAATATCCGCCTCTAGGATCTCCGCAAAAGCAGCTCGGTAGGAGCGTTCAGCAATAGCGGCAAGCACCAGAACGTCATCCGCTCCAGCAGGCCGCACGATCACGGCTGCCCTCTTAGGCGTGGATCGAGAGTATCCCGCAGGGCATCGCCCAGAAGGTTGAAGCCGAAGGACAGGAACAGGATGGCAAAGCCTGCGAAGATTGCGCTCCAGGGAGACAGCATGAGGAAATTGCGGCCCTCCGACAGCATCAGCCCAAGCGACGGCGTCGGCGGTTGGGTGCCGAGGCCGAGGAAGGAGAGCGAGGCTTCCACCAAGACGGCCGCGGAGAGCAGCAGACTCGTCTGAACCAGGATCACGGAGGCGAGGTTCGGCAGGATGTGCAGGAAGATGATGCGTGCATCCGATGCGCCGATGGCGCGGGCACCGGCTACGTATTCGCTCTCGCACAGCACCAGAGCGGGGCCGCGCAGAAGGCGGGCGAAGATCGGCGTGTAGACCACCGCGATGGCGGCCGCTGCGCTGTAGGTGTGCGGCCCCAGCACCGCGATGATGCCGATGGCGAGCAGCATGACCGGGAAGGCGAAGAGCACATCCATGATGCGCATGATGATGCGGTCCAGCCAGCCGCGGTAATAAGCGGCCACGAGCCCGAGGGTGCCCCCGATGAGAAGTGCGATCCCGACGGCGAGCAGGCACGCGATGAGCGAGGTGCGGTAGCCGTAGAGGATGCGGGTGAGCACGTCGCGGCCGAGTTGATCGGTGCCAAACCAGTTCAGCTCCGTCGGCGCCCGCAGGCGGCGCACCACGCTCTGCGCCATGGGATCGTAGGGCGCGAACAAAGGCGCCCCGAGGGCAAGGATGATCTGGATCGCCACTAGGACGACCGCGAAGGTCAACAGTTTGTTCTTGGCCAGACGCTGCACGGCTTCAGGCCCTCACGCGGGGATCGACCACGATGTAGAGAAGGTCGACCAAAAAATTCACGAGCACGAAGCCCGCCGTGACCACCAGGATGGTCGCCTGGATCAGCGGGTAATTGCGCTCGGCGATGGCGCCGAGGATGAGCCGGCCGAGGCCCGGAATGGCGAAGACCTGCTCGACCACGATGGCGCCGCCAAGAAGATAACCAGTCATGATGCCCACGCTGGTGAGGAACGGGATCAGCGCGTTGCGCAGGGCGTGCTTGTAGACGACCTTTCGCTCGGCGAGGCCCTTGGCACGCGCCGTGCGGACATAATCCTGACCCAGCGCATCGAGCATGGCCGAACGCACGAGGCGCGAGAGATTGGCGAGGATCGGCAGCGCCAGGGCAATGGCCGGCAGCGTCATCCGCTGCAGGTTGCCAAGGGGATCCTCCGAGAACGGCACATAGCCCAGCGATGCGAAGCCCGGCGCCCAGCTGGCGAGAAGCAGGATCAGCACAATCCCGAGCCAGAAGGAGGGAATCGTCAGGCCGGCGATGGCCGTCACGCGCATCGCTACGTCGGCTGCTCCGCCGCGGGTCTGTGCCATCAGGCAGCCCACGGGAACCGCCAGCACGGCGCCGATGAGGAGTGCCAGGAAGGTGAGCTCCAGCGTCGGCCACAGATGCAGGAGGATTTCACCGGCCACGGGCCGGCCCGTCCAGAGGGAGGTGCCGAAATCCCCGCGCAGCGCTGCCCCGGCCCAGAGCAGGTACTGCTCGACAATGGGGCGGTCGAGCCCGACGCGGCGGTTGAGTTCCGCCATGCGCTCGGGGGTGATCTCGGTGTTCGCCCCCAGCATGATCGCTACCGCGTCGCCCGGGATCAGGCGGATCATCAGGAACACGACGATCGACACGCCGAACAGCACGATGAACAGATCGATGAGGCGGGCGAGCAAAACGCGATTCATGCCGCAGGTTCTCTGATAGAAAGAATAACGGCGCCGCACGGATGCGGCGCCGGGTGACAGAAGCCGCTCAGTAAGATGCGTTGCGCAGCAGCATGAGCGAGCGGTTCGGCATCACGTCATAGCCCTGCAGCTTGCTGTTCATGGCCGAGAACAGGGTGCCGTAGGTCAGATGTGCAGCAGGGCCAGAGCAGGCGAGCTTCTGCTGCACCTTGTCGTAAGCCGTCTTGCGCACCGCCTGATCTTGCTGGCTGCGCGCCTGATCGAGCAGGCTGTCGATCTCCGCGTCCGAGTACTTGAACACGTTGGTCGATCCGCCGGTGCGGAAAGTGCGGTAGAAATACTCGTCCGGATCCGGCTGGCCGGCATTGATCGAGGCGAACATGTCGAAGTTGCTGTTGCGCCAATCCTGGATGAACTGGCCCTGCTCCTGATTGACAAGCTCAACCTTGAAGCCCGCCTTGTTAAGCTGCTCCTGCACCACCTGGGCGATGTCCTTCACGTCCTGACGCGGCAGGACCTTTAGGGTGACGGCGACAGGCGTTGCGACGCCCGCCTCCTTCAGGAGCGCTTGAGCCTTTGCCGGATCGGGCTTGTAGCAGGCGAACTGGTTGACATTGAGCGCCCAGGATTTCAGGGCCGGCGAGAGCGGTCCGCCCGGCACGCCGGCGCCGAAGAGAGCCGCATCCACGATCTCCTGGCGGTTGATGGCGTAGTTCACCGCCTCGCGCACCTTCGCGTTGTCGAAGGGTGGCTTCGACACGTTCATGCCGATCAGCGTGTAGGCGAGGTCCATGGTCTCGGCGAGCTTCACGTTCGGCTTGCCCTTGAGCTGCAGGGCCGTGGCCGCATCGATGTTGGGCAGGAGCGCGTATTGCCCGTTGCTCAGGCCGACCTGACGGGTGGCCGATTCAGGCACGATGTTGAACTTGAGCCCGGCGAGCTTCGGCTGGCCCTTCTCCCAATAGGCGTCGTTCTTGGTGAGCAGGATGAAGCCGTTCGGCTGCCATTCCTGGAACTTGAACGGCCCCGTGCCGACCGGCGCCTTCTGCAGGGCGTCCTTGTTCGCCTCCATGGCGCTCGGCACGATGGCGATGGTCGCGAGCGACGACAGGAGCGCTGCGGACGGCTCCTTCAGCTTCAGCTCAACGGTCTGGGCATCAACCGCATTGGCGCTTTCCACCGCTGCCAGGCGGCTTGCCAGGGGAGAGGCGATGTCCTTGCTCTGCACGCGCTTGATGGAGGCGACCACATCCTCTGCGTTCATGTCGGAGCCATCGTGGAATTTCACGTTCGCACGCAGCTTGAAGGTATAGGTCTTGCCGTCCGGCGCGGCGGTCCAGGATTCGGCGAGGCCTGGAACAGTCTTCAGATCCTTGTCGATGGCCGTGAGGCCTTCATAGATGTTGCCGTTCACCACCATGAAGCTCGGAAATGCGGTGATGAGATGCGGGTCGAGGCCCGTCGGGCCCGCATCCGCACCGATTTCGAGAACCTGAGCCGAGGCGGAGGCCATTGCCGCCACCATGAAACCTGCGCCGATCGCGCCGCGCAGTGCTGACCTGACCATACGTTTTTTCCTCCCTTGGAAGCCGCAGGCCAATTTATAGGCCATCGCCACGAACCTGTCATGGTCCAATATCATACCACTCTGGACCGGCTCGTCGGCTGTGCTATGGTCTCGACCAACCACGCGCAGCTGGAGAAACAGATGTCGGACCGTTCCACCGTCAAAGCCATCGGGGTGATCAGCGGCACATCAATGGACGGTATCGACGTCTCCATTGTCGACACGGACGGCGACACCATTGTGAGACCAGGGCCGGGGCGCACCTTCTCCTATCCTGATGATTTGAGAAAAACCCTTCAGGCACTGATTGCAGAACCGGCGCGGGCGCAGAGCGAGCCGCTGGAGGATCTCGAGCAGGCCGTGACGGAGGCACACATTGCCGCTATCCGGCGCTTCATGGCGGAGACCGGAATTGCCGCCGCAGAGGTGAAGCTCATCGGCTTTCACGGCCAGACGGTCTATCACCGGCCAGAGATCCGATTCACGCGTCAGCTTGGTCTTGGCGACAAGGTTGCTCAGGCGCTCGGGATCGACACCGTCTATCGCTTCCGCCATGCGGATGTCGCATCTGGCGGTGAAGGCGCGCCCTTCGTTCCGCTTTATCACCGCGCCCTGGCAAGTAACCTCGCGCAGCCGGTCATGATCCTCAATCTCGGCGGGGTCGGGAACGTCACCTATATCAACGGCGATGTGGTGATTGCCTTTGATACGGGCCCGGCGAGTGCGCTGCTCGATGATTTCGTGCTGCGCCGCCGCGGCCTGAGCTATGACGAGAATGGGCAGCTGGCAGCCTCCGGCACGGCCGACGAGGCACTCGTCTCCGCGTTCATGCAGAACCCGTTCTTCGATCGGCCTGCGCCGAAATCCCTCGACCGCCAGGATTTCCATGCCCGCGCTAAGGGCGTGGAAGCGCTCTCGGATGAGGACGGCGCAGCGACCCTGGCGGAATTCACGATTCAATCCGTCATCGCCGCTCTGCGCCATGTGCCGCGTGCACCACAGCGCTGGCTTGTCACCGGCGGCGGGCGGCGCAACGCCCATTTCATGAAGCGCCTGCATGAAGAACTCGGCGTTGCGGTCGATCCCGTGGAGTCCGTGGGCTGGGATGGGGACTTTCTCGAAGCGCAGGCCTTCGGCTACCTCGCCGTGCGCTCCACCCTCGGCCTTCCCCTGAGCCTGCCGACTACGACCGGTGTGCCGCATCCTATGCCCGGCGGCGAACTGCATCGGGCAGCGTGAACCGGTCATGGCCCTGAATGATCTGATCGAAGAAGCTTTCGCACCCGCCGCCACCTCGGTCCAGAACGGCAGCATTGCCGGCGCGGTTCTTGGGCTCGTGACCGCAGATGGCGAGCGAGCTGTGCAATGGTCAGGTTACGCGCAGATCGAGCCGGAGCGCGAAAATGTTTCCCGTGAAACATGGTTCGACCTCGCCTCGCTCACGAAGGTGATCTTCACGACCACGCGCATTCTGCAACTGATCGAGGAGGGCCGGATCGCCCTCGATGATCCATTGGTCAAAGTCATCCCGGATCTTCGCCAATACGACATGAACGCGGCCGAGCGGCGGCTCACGTTCCGCCAGTGCCTCGCGCATCAGACACATCTGCCGGCCGTGGAGCCGCTCTACACCTATGGGCAGGACCCGAACACGCTGCGCGCCTTCGTCCTGCAGCGCGTCTGGCAGCCGGGGCCGCCCGTCTATTCGGATATCAATTACATCCTGCTGGGTATCGCCATCGAGCGCATCACCGGGCAGGCGCTGATCGATCAACCGCTGCCTGAACGCTTCTCGTTCAGGCCCGATCCGAAACTCTGCGCCGCAACTGAGAGGGATACTTGGCGCGGGCGCGTGGTTCGCGGCGAAGTGCATGACGAGAACGCTTTCGCGCTGGGTGGCGCCTCGGGCCATGCTGGCCTGTTCGGCACCATCGACGGTGTGCTCGACTTCGCCCGTTCGCTCCTCGACGGCACGGGGTTGTCGCCCGGCTCCATTAAGGCCATCCGCACGCGGGAATCGGAGAAGCGGACCGTGGGTTGGGAAGGTTTTTATCCGGGCTGGCACGGCGGCGATTCCTGCTCCCCGGACACCATCGGCCATACGGGCTTCACCGGCACCGGCCTCTGGATCGACTTCGAGCGCGGGCTTGCCTGGTCGCTTCTCACGAACCGAGTCCATCCGAGCCGGCACAAGGACAGCGGGATCCTTCCCCTCCGGCGTGCAACGGGCGAGCAGGTGATCGCGTTGTTCGGTCGGCTTGCGCGACCTTGAAGGATGCCAACAGGAACTTGAGGGCTGGTCTCCTCAGATCGGCTACGGACCATTGTTGCAGGCATCAACTGGTCCTATACTGGTCTGGAAGAAAGTTTGCATAATGGCGACAGAACATTTCAGTACCCGCTACCAGGATCTCGACACTTGGCCGAGCCTCGATGTGCTCTCGGCCTTTCTTGAGGGGCAGCTCTCCGCTGTCGCAGCAGTCAGGCCTTCGCTTCCTGCCATTGCGTCCGCTGCGGAAGAGGCGGTGCCGCGCCTGCGCCGCGGTGGGCGGCTTGTGTATGCCGGCGCTGGAACCTCGGGCCGCATCGGCGTTCAGGACGGGACCGAGCTGCCACCGACCTTCAACTGGCCCGACGACCGGATCGTCTATCTGATCGCCGGCGGTGAAGGCGCCATCATGCAGGCGGTGGAGAATGCCGAGGACTCGGTCGAGGACGGCATCGCGGGCATCCACGACAACAATATCGGCCCCGACGATGTGGTGATCGGCGTGGCGGCCAGCGGCCGGACACCGTTCACCATCGCGGCCCTCAAGGAGGCGGCCGCGCGTGGCGCCCAGACCATCGGCATCTCCAACAATCCCGATACGCCGTTGCTCGAGGTCTGCTCCCATCCGATCCTGGCCGATACGGGCGAAGAGGTGGTGGCCGGCTCGACTCGCATGAAGGCCGGCACCGCCCAGAAGGTGATCCTCAACCTGCTCTCAACCTTGATCATGGTGCGGATGGACCGGGTCTATCGCGGCCTCATGGTCAACATGCGCGCGACGAACGCCAAGTTGCGCCGCCGCAGCGAGATCATGGTCATGCAGATCACCGATTGCGACGAGGCCACGGCAACGGACGCCATCTTAGAGGCCGGCGGCGACCTGAAGACCGCCGTGCTCATCGCCATGGGCGCCAGCCCGGCGGAGGCGCAGGGCGCGCTTGAGCGCCACGACGGCAATCTGCGCAAAGCTCTGGCGGATCTCCCCAAGACGTCCTAACAAAGCTGACATAGACAAGAAGGCAGCGGGCGCATGGGGCTGGGGCTGGGCATCGATGCGGGCGGAACCGCCACGCGCTGGCGGTTGGCGGATACGCAAGGCCGATGCGTTGCCGAGGGCTCGGTTGCTCCCCTGACCGGCCATCTTTTTTCTGCCGCCGCGGAAGAGCGCGCCCGGCAGATCGTCCTCGACATGGCGCAGGCGGTGCTGAAAGTGGGCAAGCCCCTGGGCATCATCGCGGGCATCACCGGGCTCACCCGCGAGACTCCGGCCGAGGCCACCATGCGGGCCATGTTTGCCGAGACCTTCGAACTGCCGCCCGAGAAAGTCTTCGTCGCGGAGGACATGTGGATCGCCTACCTGGCGTACTTTGAGCTGGGCGAAGGCATCCTGGTCTATAGCGGCACCGGTTCCATCGGCTACTACCTGTCCGAAGACAAGCAGGTGATCCGGGTCGGCGGGCGCGGCAACCTCATCGATGACGGCGGCTCCGGCTTCTGGATCGCCCGCGAGGCGCTGAAAGCCATCCTGCGCGCAGAGGAGGAAAGCCCCGGCGCAGGCTGGACCTCGACGCTGGGCACATGCCTGGCCCGGGCGCTCGGGGGCACCGATTGGAACATCGTCCGCTCCTTCGTCTATGGCGGCGACCGGGGCAAGATCGGGTCGCTGGCCCGCGCCGTGGGCGAGGCGGCCTATGCGGATGACGGCACGGCGCTGCGCATCCTGAGAGAGGCCGGCGAGGAACTGGCTCGTCTTGCCAATGCGCTTATCAAGCGCCTCGGGCCCCGGCCGGTGGCCCTGGTGGGCGGCAGCGCGCGCCTCCACCCGGTTGTCTCCAGCGCTTTCCGTAAGGGGCTCATCGCTCCCGTGGAGTTCATCGCCACCGACCTGGACGCGGCCCTGACGGCTGCGCGCCTGGCCGCAACGCTCAACAAGCCTTAAGAAACCGCCAAGCCCAAAGGCGAAGCTCGCCCGGCTTGCCTATTCATGCCCGCTCGTCCAAGACTCGGGCGGCGAATCCAGCGGGACGATGACGAACGATGCATGCTCTCTTTGTCGGACAGACCTATATCGACGTGACCTTCCTGGCGGATGAGCTCCCGACCGGGGACGAAAAGACCGTGGCCCGGGATTACGCGATCTCGTTCGGCGGCAATGCGGTCACGGCGGCCTTCGCCTGCGCCAAGCTGGGACTTCCGCCGGATCTGCTGACATCGATTGCCGACGACTGGCTCGGCCGCATGTTCATCGACATGGCGGCGAAATACGGCATCTCGGTCCACCACCGGAAGGTCCACGAATCCTCCCTGTCCTTCATCATGCCGCGGGGCGGCAAGCGCGCCATCGTGCGCTGCCGCGACGACCATTACCTGCACCCGGTCCCGCCCCTGAACCTGCAGGGCTGCCGGGCCCTCCACCTCGACGGCCACCAGGCCGATGCCGCGATGCATTACGCTAAGGCCTGCCGCGAGGCCGGGATCCTCACCTCCCTCGATGGCGGCGGCCTGCGCTCCAACACCCATGAGCTTCTGGAATTCATCGATGTGGCCATCGTGGCCGAGCGCCTGTGCGAGCAGATGGACCTGACGCCTGCCGGAATGCTGGGCTACCTGAAGAGCCGCGGCTGCAAGATTGGCGGCGTGACCTTGGGTGAGCGCGGCCTCGTCTGGTATGACGAGACGGGCCAGGAGGGGGTTCTGCCTGCCCTCGACGTTCCGGGCGACAAGGTGGTGGACACGAACGGGGCCGGCGACATCTTCCACGGCGCCTATGTCTATTCCGCCATGGCCCGGCCGGAGCTGCCCTGGCGCGAGCATTTCATCTTCGCCCGCGGGGCGTCGTCCCATGCCATCCAGCATCTCGGCAACGAGGCGAGTCTGCCGACGATCGCCGACATCGCGCAGGTGCAGACGCAGTATCCGGAGAAAGCGCCATCGAAGGCCCTGCTGGATGCCCCGGACATGGCTGGACAAAGCAAGCTGACAGCCTAGAACAAGATTGCAAAACAAGATTAGCGTGGCATTGACGCCTCTCGTGCCTGTGCCTTCGTAAAGGATGTCTGCGTGAGCCCCTCTCAACCTTGGGCCTATGGACTCGATGAGATTCGCCTCCAGGGAGGAGCAGGAGGATTCAGCCGGGAGGCTCTGTCCGAGCTTCTGGAGAATGTGCCGCTGGCCATCGCTGTGACCCTTGGGCCGGACCAGCAATTCGCCTTTGCAAACCGCCTGTTCCGGTCCGCCCTATCTGTTCAAGACGAGGATATCGTGGGCAGGACCGTATCCGAGGTCATGGGCGACAGATACACCCCTGAGCTTTGGGCCTTGCGGGAGAAGGTGTTTCAGACCGGCGAGCCGCAGGAACTGAAGGACCATCCCCTCGTTCTCACCCCCGGCACCACCACTTATTGGGACATCAAGCTCCTGCCAGTCCGCGATGGAGGCGATCAGATCAGCGGAATCCTGGCTCTGGCAGCTCATGTGACCGAGCGGGTCAGGGCGCGCGGCGATGCCGAGCTCAAAGCCCGCGAAGCTGCGCTCCACAATGAGCGTCTGGCGCTTGCCGTCGAGGCGACAGAGATGGGCCTGTGGGAGTGGAACGCCCAGACCGGCGAGACCTTCTGGTCGGACCGGCAGAAGGAGATCTTCGGCCTGCCGAAGAACGAGCCCGCAACCTATGAGTTCTGGTACTCGGCGATCCACCCGGAGGATCGCGAGCGCGTGGTGAGCAGCGTCGGATCCTTAAGTGATCCCCGTTCGGGCGGACAGATCCAGATCGAGCACAGAATCGTTCGCCCTGACGGGGAGATCCGCTGGATCCTCAGCCGCGGCCGCATGCTCTACGAGATCGTCAACGGCGAACTGAAGCCCGCACGCATTCTCGGAACGATCATCGATATCACCGAGCGCCGCAGGAACGAGAGGTCCGGCAGCTTCTGGTGCAGGAGCTCAACCACCGGGTCAAAAACCTCTTCGCCATGACCAGCGGCATGATTGCCATGACGGCGCGGACGGCGGAGACGCCGAAGCAGATGGCCGCGGCCCTGCGCGGGCGCATCGATGCCTTGGCTCGTGCGCATGAGCTGATCCGTCCGGCCATCACCGGCAGTGATCCAACCGATGAAGAGACCACGGTCGAGAAGATCGTGGAGGCCGTCCTGGCGCCGCACATCAACCAGGACACGCCCTCGCCGATGATCTTGGAAGGGCCACCGGTGAGGATCGGCCCGAAGGCTGCAACGATCCTGACCCTGGTGCTGCACGAATTGGCCACCAATGCGTTGAAATATGGCGCGCTCTCAGTACCTGAGGGCCGCCTGAGGATTACCTGGATGCGCGGCGTGATGCTCACGCTCACATGGCAGGAGGAGAACGGGCCGGCGACACAAGGCGTGCCGAGCGCGGAAGGCTTCGGCTCGAAGCTCGTGCGCCGGAGCGTAACGGACCAGCTCGGCGGCGCCATTGCCTATGACTGGCGCCCCGAGGGTCTGCAGGTGCGCATCGACCTACCGCTGAACCAGCTCGAAGCCTGATTAGGAATTGTCATTCCCGGCCGTAGCGCAGCGAAGGGGAAGGGAATCCATATTGCCTTTGGCGTGGGTGGATCCCCTTCCCTCGCCTTCGGCTCGCCGGGGATGACACCCTGTCCGTCATGGCCGTGCTTGTCACGGCCATCCACGTCTTAGGAAGCACCGACCTCATCCTGAGGAGGCGCGTAAGCGCCGTCTCGAAGGAGCTTTCAGTGTTCTCTGGATCCTCCTTCGAGACGCAGACTGCGTCTGCTCCTCAGGATGAGGGTAGTGGAATTGGAAAGCGCTGAAGACGTGGATGCCCGCAACAAGTGCGGGCATGACGAAGAGGGTGGCAGGACGGGAAGGATGTCATACTCGTTCTGCATCTACAGGATGCTCGCGCTTTACGCCGCCTTCTTCTGGTAATCCTTCACGTCTGAGAACTGGATCGCCTTGTAGCGGTCCACCTCGTATTGAAGGTTGAACTGGTTTGGCGCCATGAACACGGGCGCATCGTCGAGATCCCGCGCCATGGATGACAGGTGGCTCTCGATGAACTTGTCGAGCTCCCGCGGATCGTCCGCCGTGATCCAGCGGCAGATGGAGAAGCGCGTCGGCTCGTAGTCGATGGGCAGGCCATATTCGGCAGCCAAGCGTTCTTTGAGAACGTCGAGCTGCAGCGCGCCGACCACGCCCACGATGGCGCCGGAGCCGTCCTGCGGCACGAAGAGCTGAACGACGCCTTCTTCCGCCATCTGCTGCAGGGCCTCGCGCAGCTTCTTGGCCTTCATGGCGTCCTGCAGCTTGATACGGCGCAGGATTTCTGGCGCGAAGCTCGGCACGCCGCGGAACACGATGTCCTCGCCCTCGGTGAGCGTATCGCCGATGCGAAGCGTCCCGTGGTTCGGGATGCCCACCACGTCGCCGGCCCAGGCCTCGTCCGCAATGGCGCGATCCTGCGCGAAGAAGAATTGCGGCGAGTTCAAGCTCATGGGTTTGCCGGTGCGCACGAGCTTCGCCTTCATGCCGCGCTGGAGCTTGCCGGAGCAGATGCGCATGAAGGCGATGCGGTCGCGGTGGTTCGGATCCATGTTGGCCTGGATCTTGAACACGAAGCCCGACATCTTCGGCTCGCTTGCCTCGACAAGGCGCTTGTCGGCCTCCTGGCCGCGCGGCGGCGGTGCGTAGGCAGCCAGCGCATCGATGAGGTCGCGCACGCCGAAATTGCGCAAAGCCGAGCCGAAGAATACGGGCGTGAGATGCCCCTCGCGGAAGGCCTGGAGGTCGAAGGGCTTGCACGCTTCCTGGGCCAGCATCACCTCCTCCTGCCAGGCATCCGCCTCCTCCGGCGGCAGCAGGCTCATGAGCTTCGGATCGTCAGGTCCGTTAACGGGCGTCGGGTCCTCGTCGGTGTCGATGCGGCGCACGACGTTGCGGCGCAGGTCGAAGGTCCCGGCAAAGCTCCGGCCCTGGCTGATCGGCCAGGTGACGGGCGCGGTGTCCAGCGCCAGCGTCTTCTCGATCTCGTCGAGCAGGTCGAAGGGGCTGCGCGCCTCGCGGTCCATCTTGTTGATGAAGGTGACGATCGGGATGTCGCGCATGCGGCACACCTCGAAGAGCTTGCGGGTGCGCGCCTCGATGCCCTTGGCCGCGTCGATCACCATGATGGCGGAGTCGACGGCGGTCAGCGTCCGGTAGGTATCCTCAGAGAAGTCCTCGTGGCCCGGCGTGTCGAGCAGGTTGAAGACGCAGTCGCCATACTCGAAGGTCATGACCGAGGTCACCACCGAGATGCCGCGCTCCTTCTCGATGCCCATCCAGTCGGAACGGGTCGAGACGCGGTTCTTCTTCGCCTTCACCTCGCCGGCGAGCTGGATCGCGCCTCCGAACAGCAGCAGCTTCTCGGTGAGCGTGGTCTTGCCCGCGTCCGGATGGGAGATGATCGCAAAGGTTCGGCGGCGGCCCACCGGGGCCGGAAGATCGGTCATGATTTTCAAATATTCTCTGGAAACGAAGGTGGGGGACAGAACGCCGCAGCGCCCTGCCCTTTCGCTGGGCTCTTCTCACCCCATATGGGGCTTTCCCGTCAACAACGAAAGGAGGTGATCCAGTGTCTCATTGTCATACCCTACGGTCCCCGGTTGCCGTGACCTGGATCTTGGCCTCTGCCGAGATTGGTGCGTAACGCACGCGCATCGTGCGGAAAAGTGGTTTCCGGTTTTCCGCACCCAACGATGCGCCTTTAAGGAGGGGCATCGAATGGATCCCAAAAGTGGGGTCCACTTTTGGGTCCGATGCCTATGGCCGGCTCTAACGGGCCGTGGAACCGACAATGGAAAGGCCGCCCCTCGGGGCGGCCTTTCTTGTTTCAGGCGCTGAGCAGCTTGCCGGTGCGCTTGGCCGTGGTGCCGGCGATCTTGGCCAACCGCATGCCCTTGGTGACGAAGCGCTGGGCGATGCGGGCGAACATCACGCCGTCGCAGGGCGCCTTGGCCTCGACGGTGGCACCTGTTAGCGGATCGACAACATCCGCGATCACGTCGCCGGCCTTCACCCGAGCCCCGATATCCGTCTTGAACACCAGGATGCCATAGGCCGGAGCCTTGACGGGCTCGGAGCCTGCGAGCGGCGTGGCGCCGCAAAGGCCCTCCGGCACCTGCGGAGCCTCGCCGGCAATGGCGCCGCGCAGGATCAGATAATCGACGATCGCCGCCGCATCGGCCTGCCCGGTCTCGTGACTCACGTCCCGTTCGCCCCGGAACTCCAGGGTGGTCGAGTGGCAGCCGAAGGGGATCGGGCGATCCGGAAAACGGTCGGCCAGTTCCGCCCATGGGCGGCTGCAGGCCTCGTCGAAGGGCTCGTCGCCCGATACGTCCGCAAGCAGATAGGCATGGGCGCCGATCAGGGCCGAGAGCGGGGCGAACTCCTCCTCCGAGCGGGTATGGGTGTAGAGATGCACCACGGCTTCCGAGTCGCAGTGCATGTCGAGCACGATGTCGGCCTCTTGGGCGAGGCCCAGCAGGGCCTTCTTCATCGCCTCGGCCGGATTGGCCGGCTCCCAGGCCTCACACTCCGCCCGCAGAGCCTCGCGGATCAGGCGTACATTCGCTTCCCCGTCGCCGGTCAGCTTGCTGTCGATGCGCTCTGCCACCTTGGGCCCGAAGTCGGGATAGCCCCGGTTGAAGTTGATGCCATCGCTCAGATTGAAGCGGCCGATATGGTCGCCCAGCACCCTTTGCGCCAAGCCGATGGGATTGGCCGAGGGCACGAGCACGATCTCGCCCTTGATCCGGCCCTCGTTCTCAAGCGCGACGAGGCGCTCACGCAGGTGATGCGCTGCGATCATGCCGGGGATCTCGTCCGCATGGAGCGAGGCCTGGACATAGATGCGCGGACGGGCGCCTTCCGGGCCGAAGCGTTGCACGGTCAGAGAGAGGTCGGCTCCGGGAGCCAGCGGAGCAAGGGCGATCTGTTCGGTTTTCATCATCCATCAGCAGGTTGGAGATCAGGCGGCCCCTCAGGTAGCCTGCCACCCCTGCGATGGGAAGACGAAGCGCTCGGGATTCGTCACGATGGCGGCCAGTCCCTGCAGGGCCGGCTCCGGATTGACGATGGCGTAGACCGGGACCTTCCGGGCCCAGTTGTCATGGGGCGCCTTGCGGTCGAAGGCCTCGCGGAAGCCGCCGGCCTGGAGGATGTCGATCATCCGGGGCGCGATGCCGCCCGCGATGAACACGCCGCCGGAGGACTCGAACGTCAGTGCCAGATCGCCGGCGAAGCGCCCGAGGAAGCGCGCGAAGAGGTCGAGCGCATCCTTGGCCAGGCTGTCGCCCTCGCGAGCCGCCGCCAGGACATCGTTGGGCATGGTGAAGGGACAATCGACGCAGCGATGGGCGGCGAGCGCCCTGGCGATGCGAAAGAGCCCCGGACCCGACAGCACGACCTCTCCGGAGACGCGCCCGCCGACCCGCTCCAGATGCGGCCAGAGGGCCGTTTCCTCGTCGGTGGTGGGGCCGAATTCCATGTGGCCCGCTTCCGTCGCCAGAATGGCGAAGCGGTTCTCCACCGGCACCAGGGCACCGGCGCCCAGGCCCGTGCCCGGCCCCAGCACCACGCGCGCGCCCGATCCGGCCGGCGGGAAGCTCCCGAGAGCCGCGAGATCGCCCTTCGCCTCGTCGAGTACCGTCACGGAGGCTGCGACCGGGGTATAATCGTTGACGAGGGTCACGCGTTTGAGGTTGAGCGCCGTTCCGATCGCCTCGGCATCGATGAGCCAATAGGCATTGGTCAGCCGGATCGCGGGCGCATCCACCCTGGTCGCCACCGCGATGATGGCGGAGCGGGGAGGCGGCCCCTCATAGGCTTCCAGCGCGATCCTGATGGCACCGACCGGATCCGGCGTTTTCGCCGTCAGGGCGCGCGGCAGGAGCTGAACGGGCTCGCCGGGCGCAGGCAGAACGGCGAAGCGGGCATTGGTGCCGCCGATATCGCCGAGCAGAACGGGAAATGCGAACATCGAAGCCTATCGTCCTTTTTTGCCTTTGACGCCTGACCATGACGATCAGAACGCCTCCTCCCAGCTCCGGCTCAGGCGCACGGCCGAGTTGATGAGACCGACCATGGAGTAGGTCTGCGGGAAGTTGCCCCACAGCTCTCCGGTGGTGAAATCCGCATCCTCGGAAAAGAGCCCGAAGGAATTGCGCAAACTCAGGATGTGCTCGAACAGTTCCTTCGCCTCCTCCTTGCGCCCGATGGCATTCAGCGCATCCACGTACCAGAAGCCGCAGATCATGAAAGCCGTGTGCATGAGGCCGAAATCGTCCTCCACATCATAACGCAGAAGAAGGTCGCCCCGTCGCAACTTCGTCCCGACAGCCTCCACGGTGGCGACAAAGCGCGGATCGTCCGCCTTGACGAAATCGAGTTCGGCCAGGAGGAGAAGCGTGGCGTCGAGGTCGGCGCCGTCGAAGGACGACACGAAGGTGCCCGTGCCGGCGTTGTAGGCCCGCTCATCGATGACCTGGTGCATGTGCTCGGCATTCTCGCGCCAGAAGGCAGCCCGATCCTCGCGTCCCATGGCTTCGGCGATCTTGACGAGCCGGTCGCAGGCAGCCCAGCACATCACGCTCGGAAAAGTATGCACGGCCGCCTTAGTGCGCAGCTCCCAGGGACCGGCATCGGGCTGGTCGAACACCTCGATGGCCCTTTGCCCGAGCTTTTCCAGATGCTCGAACAGAGCCTTGTTGCCGGTACGGATCAGGCGCTTGTCGAGAAAGGCGTGAACGGAGGCGAGCACGACGCTGCCATAGGCATCGTTCTGGATCTGGGTGTAGGCCGCGTTGCCGACGCGCACCGGCCCCATGCCGCGATATCCGGCAAGCGCCGTCGCCTCCCGCTCCTCAAGATCGGGCGAGCGGGTGATGCTGAAGAGCGGCGGCATGTCCTTCTGGTCGGGGATGGCATCCATGTCGTCGACGATGTTGGTGATGTAGGTGAGGTATTCCTCCATCGTCTTCGTGGTGCCGAGCCGGTTCAGCGCCTGGATCACGAAATAGGCGTCGCGCAGCCAGCAATAGCGGTAATCCCAGTTGCGCTGCGTATGCGGCGCTTCCGGCACCGAGGTGGTGAGCGCCGCCACGATGGCACCCGTCTCCTCGAAGTTGCACAGCTTGAGCGTGATGGCGGCGCGGATCACCGCCTCCTGCCAGTCGAACGGGATGGAGAGCGAGCGCACCCAGTCGCGCCAGAAATCGACCGTGCTGTCGAGGAAGGAGCGGGCCGTGGTGTCGGCTTCCGAGCGCAGGGGCTCGTCCTCGCCGAAGAAGAACGACATGGGCCGGTCCACCACGAAGAAGCGCTCATCCTGCACATAGGAGATCGATGCATCGGTGGTCAGGCGAAGGGATGAATCAGGGCCAACGAAGCGCAGGTGATTGCTGCCTCGCGTCCGAGCGGGCGGATGCTCGCCCCATTCGAAATGCGGACGCAACCGGACGCGGATACGCGGGCGCCCTTTGACCGGAGTGACCCGGCGGATCAGCATGGGCGGACGGAAGGTGCGGTCAAAATGCTTGAAGCGCGGTGCGAAATCCGTGACCTCGACGACGTTGCCGTAAGAGTCCGTCATGCGCGACACGAGCACTGCCGTGTTCTGGAGATAGCTCTGCTCGCAAGCAACCATGCCGGCCATGTCGATGGCGAAGACGCCCTTCTGGTCCGCATCACTCTGTCCTTCGGGGCAATCGAGCAGGGCCGAAAAGACGGGGTCGCCATCGAAACGCGGAAAACAGCTCCAGACGATCTGCGCGCGGCGATCGACCAGGGCCGAAATCATGCAATTGCCGATGACGGCAAGATCCAGCGAACTCATGTCAACAATCATCCTCGTTGAAAGGAAGAGAACCCTCAGATGCCCATGCGGACAGGCGACGGCGCAGGTCCGCGGGTGTTTCAAGGCGCACCTTGGCGATGGTCTCGCCCGCGCCGATGCGCACGGACAGGCCGCCATGGGCGTTTACGGTCTTGAAGCCGTGCTCATCGGTCAGGTCGTCGCCGATGAAGATCGGGCGCCGCCCCTTGTAGGGGGCCTCGTGAAGAAACCGCTCGATCACCTTGCCCTTCCCTGCCGCCGAAGGCAGGATTTCTGCCACAGCTTTCCCGTGTTGAACACGATAATCCGCACCCAGGGCTTCGACCGCGGCATGCGCGGTGGCGAGCGCAAAGTCCTTCTCATGCGGGGCTAGCCGCCAATGGATGGCAACCGAGCAGCCCTTATCCTCGATCAGGACGCCCTCCTTATCCGCGACGATCGTCTTCAGGCGTTCGACCATCTCGCGCAAGGCGGGATGCTCGTCTGGATCGCACATGGAGAGCCGCCCGGCGATGCGATGCTCGAGCCCATGCAATCCTGCCATGTCGAATTCATGGGGCACCAAGCGCCCATCGAGAAATGCGACGGGCCGTCCGCTGATAATGGCGAGAGCGCCGCCGAGCTGGTCCTGCAGCCTCGTGAGGACGTCCGGCAGGGCCGGATCCACCGCAACGGCATCGGGACGCTCGACGATGTCGACGAGGGTCCCGTCGAAATCGAGAAAGAGGGCATAGTCCTCGTTTGTCTTGGTCATTGTCTTTTATCCTGCAGAAGCGTCACGCATTGGCGGCCGCCTGCCTGCGGCCCCTTGCGATCAGCCGTCTGATCCGCTGCTGCTTGCGCAGACGCGACGCTGCGAGCAGCATCTGCCCGGCCCAACGATAAACATTGCGCTCCTTGACCTGATCGCGCATCAGCCGCATGCGCTCCCGCTGCTCGGGCTGGGGCATGGTGAGCGCGCGGTTGATGGCCTGCCCCATGGCATGGGCGTTGTAGGGGTTGACGATCAGCGCCTCCGACAGCTCACGTGACGCTCCGGCGAAAGCCGAGAGAATGAGCACGCCCTGCTCGTCGTCACGGGCAGCCACGAACTCCTTGGCCACCAGATTCATGCCATCGTGCAGGCTCGACACGATGCACAGATCCGCCGCGCGGAAGAGCTCGAACACCTGATCGGGCTCATGGTGGCGGACCAGGAGTTTGATCGGCTCATACCCATTGCCGCCATGGCGCTCGTTGATGTCGCGGGCGAGAGCTTCCGCCTCCTCCTGCAACAGGCGGTAATTCGACAGCTTGCTGCGGGTCGGCGCCGCGACCTGAACGAAGGCGAAGTTGCCATGCCATTCGGGATTCTCGGTCAGCAACGCGTCGATGGCCTGCATGCGGTCGATGATGCCCTTGGTGTAATCGAACCGCTCGATGCCGACGCCGATGCGCATAGCGGGCGTCAACCCTAAGCGCTCGCGCACGATGCGGCGGCATTCCTCCACGGGCTTCTGGCCTTCCATGGCCGTCGGGGGCCATTCGATGGAGATCGGATAGGGGCGGATCAGGGTCTCCTCGCCGCCGAAGAACACCGAGTCCTTCTCCCGGTCGATGCGGCTTTCCACGAAGGAATCGACCGCATCCAGGAAGTTGTTGCAATGCGCCTGGGTGTGGAAGCCGAGGATCGACGAGCCGAGCAGACCGTCAATGATTTCCTCGCGCCATGGGCAGATGCCGAAGGTCTCGGCGTTGGGCCAGGGGATGTGCCAGAAGGTCACGATGGTGGCATTGGGCAGCCGGTCCCGGATCATGCGCGGCAGCAGGGCGAAGTGGTAGTCCTGCACCAGGATGACCGGGTCCTCACGCTTGGCCTCGGCCACGATGGCGTCAGCGAACCTCTCGTTGACTGACCGGTAAAGCTGCCAGTCCGCTTCGCGGAAGATCGGCCGCACGAAGGCAATGTGGCAGAGCGGCCAGAGGCCCTCGTTGGCCGCGCCATAATAGTAGCCATCCTGCTCCTCCTCCGAGAGCCAGACCCGGCGCAGGGTGTAGGAGGGGTGATTCGGCGGAACGGGCACCCGGTCATTGGCGTCGACCGTCTCCCGGTCCGCCGTGCCGCTGCCATGGGCGACCCAGGTGCCGCCGCAGGCGCGCACCACCGGCTCCAGGGCCGATACGAGGCCACTTGCGGGAATCTGAAGGGAGATCTCGCCAGCCTCGGTGCGGTTATGGATGTAGGGCTCGCGGTTCGACACCACGATGACCTCGGAGCCGGACAGCTCGTTGGCGAGTGCCGCCCGCAGGGTATCCGGGCTCCAATCCGTATGCGCGGCATCGATGGTCCGCCGGGAGGATTCCAGTTCCTGGAGCACGTCACGGATTTCCTTGCCGAGGGGGATGATGTTCTCCTCCACGGCTGGCTGCGCATTGCCCGCGCGGGCGCTCTCCAGCGCCTGCCGGATGGAAGCGAGCCATCGCCGCATGATGAGGGCAGCAATCATGGCAGCGAGCGCGGCTGCTCCGAAGGCGACGCCGGCCAGAGCCAGGAAGAGGTAGTTCCTCGCCTCCCCGCCGCGCTGGTCGGCATAGCTCAGATCGTGCAGGACCACGAGGTGGCCCGAGCGCCCGCCTGCATTCAGGGGAAAGGAGCTGACCAGAACATTGTGATCCTGGTTCCTGACGGTCGAGAAGCTCTCCGCATCGGAGCGGGACGCCTCCGCGCAGGAGAAGGATTTGGGCATGTTGGCGGTCGGGAAGCGGAGCTCCTGTCCGTCGCAATAGCCGATGGCTAAAACACGCTCGTCGGAGGCGATTCGCTCGAACAGATTGTCGATCTGCTGAGCATCGCTGCGGGCCAGCAGGCCGCTGACCTGGTCACGGACGGAATTGAACACGAGGCGGGATCGCAGCTCGACGTCGCGGCGCGACCATTGCTCAACAAAGGATGTCGCAAAGGGCAGCACGGCCAGGATGACGATGGCCGCCACCAGCATCGCTATGCCGCCAAAGCGCAGGATGATCCTCAAGACGCTGTTTCCTCAAGAAAACCAATACCTTCATCGAAGCGGCTTGGCGAGGCTCCGCGGCAAGCCGTCAGGAGATTGCTTCGATGGGCGACCGCAGGGAACGCGGCCGTTGCCCCTGTTATGGGTTCTTGAGCGGAACTTTCCAGGTTTGCCGGGTGCCAAGGAGCCGTCCGGAGGGTCGTCAAACGAAAACCGCGGCCGGTGCTGACTGCACCGGCCGCGGCTCGTTACCGTCTCGAAATGTCGGGATCAGTGCTCGCGGAACGCGCGGGCGATCTGCTCCTGCATGGGCTTGAAGAAGTACTGCAGTGGGGTGCGCTCGTTCACCTCGACGAAGACTTCTGCCTGCATGCCGGCGATGAGCTGCACCTTCTCAAGCTTCTTGACCTCATCCTGAGGCAGGTCGACCCGGATCGTATAGTAGGTCATGCCGGTCTGCTGGTCCTTGGTCACGTCCGCCGAAATCCGGCTGACCTTGCCATGCAGTTCCGGCGTGTTGCGGGCGTTGGAGGCATGAACGCGCACATTCGCCTTCTGACCGATCTTCACCTGGTCGATTTCGTTCGGCAGCACCCGGGCCTCGAGCTCGAGACGGTCGTTCACCGGCACGATGTTCATCACCGGCTCGGCGGGCGAGATCACGCCCCCGATGGTGTGGACGTTGAGCTGGTGGACGTAACCGTCGCTCGGCGCGCGGATATCGATGCGCTTGAGCTGATCCTCGGCGGCCACGCGGCGCTCGGTGTATTCCGCGACCTTGCCCTGGATCTCGCGCAGCTCCTGAACGGCCTCGGCGAGCATCTGCTCGTCGATCTGGATGATCTGGAACTCGGTTTCGGCGATGCGGCTCTCGGCCTGGGCCACGGCAGCGATCAGCTGGCCGCGCTGGCCTTCGATGCTGGCAGCGTCACGCTCGAGAGCGTTGAGGCGCGTGATTGGAACCAGGTTCTTCTGGTAGAGGTCCCGGACGCCCTTCAGCTCGTCGACGATCAGCTCAGCCTCGCGGGTCTTGGCGTTCTGCTGGGCCTTCAATCCCACGATTTCGTCCCGGGACTGGGTGATCCGCTTTTTGAGCTGATCCTTCTGCGCCTCGCGCGAAGCACGGCGTGCCGTGAAGAGCGTCTGCTCGGATGACATGATCTTCTGAACGGCCGGATCGTTGAGCCGGTTGGCGAACTCGACCGGCATCACAATTCCGGGCGCACCGTCGCGCTCCGCCTCAAGGCGGGCCTGGCGGCCGAGATACTCGTCGAGCTGCTTGGCAACGACCTGCAGGTTGGCGCGGGTCACCGTCTCGTCGAGGCGGACCAGAAGATCGCCCTGGGAGACACGGTCGCCTTCCTTGACCTTCAGCTCGCCGACGATGCCGCCGGTGGAGTGCTGGACCTTCTTGACGCTGGTATCGACCACGAACTGGCCGCCGGCCACGACGGCGCCGGACAGGGTCGAGGTCGCCGCCCACAGACCGATCGTGCCGCCGAACAGGGCGATCATCGCAATGCCGCCGATGGTCGACTGGCGCAGGATACGCTGATGGGTGGAAGGCTTTTTCTCGGGAGCTTGAATGACCAACATTTAACCAACCTCTCGCAGGTTAGCAGCCTGGGCTGCCGGCGCCTGCTGCGGGCGCACCGGTGCCGGCGCCGCATTGCGTTTCATGACGGATTGCAGGACCTCGTCGCGTGGGCCCACGGCCTTGATCCGGCCTTCTTCCATGATGGCGACCTGATCGACCTGGCCCAAAGCGGCAGGACGGTGCGTGATGACGACCACGATGCCGCCGCGCTTCCTGACTGCCAGGATGGCCTGGTTCAGGGCCTCGTCGCCGGCGCCGTCGAGGCTGGCATTCGGCTCGTCGAGCACGACCAGGAACGGGTTGCCGTAGAGAGCACGGGCGAGAGCCACGCGCTGGCGCTGGCCGCCCGAGAGGGAGGCGCCGCTTTCGCCGATGCGGGTGTCGTAGCCGTCGGGCAGGTTGAGGATGAGCTCATGGGCACCCGCCGTCTGCGCCGCCGCGATGACGTCGTCCGGCTTGGCGTCGGGCTGGAAGCGGGCAATGTTCTCGGCGATGGTGCCTTCGAACAGCTCCACGTCCTGCGGCAGATAGCCGATGTTGCGGCCGAGGGGATCGGCCTCCCACTGGTCGAGGGCCGCGCCGTCCAGGCGAATCTCGCCGCGCAGGGTCGGCCACACGCCGACGAGGGCGCGGGCGAGCGTCGACTTGCCGGAGGCGCTGGGGCCGATGAGGCCAAGGCCCTGGCCAGCCTGAAGCTGGAGGGTAGCGGCCTGCACGATGGGGAGCGAGGCGCCGGGGGCACCCACGTAAACCTCTTCCACCGACAGGGTCGACTTGGGTGCGGGCAGCGGCATGCGCTGGCCCTGGGCCGGCACGATCGACATGATATGCGCGAGGCGGCGATAGGCCTGGCGGGAGGCGGTGAAGCCCTTCCAGTGCGCCACGGCGATTTCGATGGGCGCCAGGGCGCGGGACATCAGGATCGAGCCGGCGATCATGAGACCGCCCGACATCTCGCCCTTGATCACGTAATAGGCGCCCAGACCGAGGACGGCCGACTGCAGGACCATGCGGAACACCTTGGCGAAGGCGCTGATGCCGGCAGACGATTCGCTCGCCATCAGGCCGTCGTTGACGTGGCGCACATGCACATCGTCGTAGCGCTTGGCCAGGAAGCCCAGCATGCCGTTGGCACGGATGGCCTCCGCATTGCGGCGGCTGGTCTCGGCAATCGCGTGCCGCTCGGCGCCGCTCTTGGTCACCTCGTAAGAGGGGCCCTTGCTCTTGGCGTCGGTGTAGATGGTGAGGCCGATGATGATGACGCCGCCCACCACCGACAGAACGCCGATGCCCGGATGGATCATGAAGCAGCCGATGAGGAAGATCGGCATGAAGGGCATGTCGAACAGGGCCGTGGGACCGAGGCTGGAGAGGAAGCCGCGGATCGTGTCGAGATCACGGATCGGCTGCATGCTCTCGGACTGCTTGGCACCCTTCAGCGGCATCGTGGCCACGAGGTCGAAGACCCGGTGCGAGAGGAGCTCGTCGAAGCGTGCACCGATGCGCGCCAGCATCCGGCTGCGGATCATGTCGAGGCCGCCCGAGAGCGCAAAGGCCGCGAGCGTGATGAGGGAGAGACCGATCAGGGTGGCGATGCTCTGGCTCGACAGCACCCGGTCATAGACCTGGAGCATGTAAATGGAGCCTGTCAGGGCCAGGAGGTTGACCACCGCCGAAAAGACGGCAACCCCCGTGAACGAAGGAAGGCACGACTTCAGAGCGTCTTGAACCTCTGTGCTTTCTTCCCGATTTCTCGATGCCTGCTTCATGTCTTCTTTCCATCAGCGCACGTGTCACCGGCGCTAGCTTGATTGCAGTGCCGCTCCGCAAGGTTATTGCCTAGCACAGCGGAGGCCATTTGGCGATGGCTGCCATATCGGGGTTTTGGCCCCACAAGAGTATCTCTTCATAGTTAGGTCTGGCGACCTGTGTTGGCAGTACTCTTATGGGTATTGAAATGCCCCTAAGGTGTCGCTTTCCGTTACGCCACCTTTTGTAACCCTATTATATGTAACTATGTCAATAAAAAGTTCTTAGTAGAGTTGCGCTTATGTGCGCAAAGTTACTTCACCCTCTTTATTTGGAGAGGGTTGGCAATACGACCTCGGATCTTAACCATAACGGTTTGGTAAACATTCGTGGTTAATCGTCTGTGACCTGCAAATGAGGTCGCATTATGGACAGCAACAAACGTCTTCAGGATCGCAGACCAGCCAAGCCAGGGACCGGCGCGTCGTCCGAGGACAGCGCCCGGATCAGTTCTCCGGCCAGCGCCGCCCTGGCTGAAGTCGTCAAAAGCGCTCGTGAAAGCGCCAAGCCCGCGCTCCCGGTTTCCGAGGCGAAGACCGCAGAGGCCACCGGACGCTGGGCTGCTCCTTCCCGGTTCGCCGCCCAGGCGGCTATCGCCCTCCTGCTGGTCGGCGCCGGCTGGTCGGCCTCATACCTGGGAACGCTCGCCAACCGCAGCGCCATCGAGAAGCTGGAAGCCGAAACCGCCCGCAGCCAGGAGATTCTTGCGCGCTTGAGCAGCGACCTTGAGTCTCTCAAGAACACGGCTGCGGCCTTCAAGGAGATCGAACACACCGCGTCCACCGCGGCGAAGTCGGAGCAGGCGAAGCTCAGCGACAAGATCGAGCGGCTTGCGATCAGCCTCCAGGAGCCCGCCAAGAAGCTCTCCTCGATCGAGGGCCGGCTCGACAAGATGGAAAGCCAGATCACGACCACTCTGGCGTCCTTGAACACGAAGCCTGCTGCACCGGCTGCCGCTCCTGCACCGGCCGCCCCTGCGGCTGCACCGGTCACAGAGGCCGCAGCCCGCGAGGAGGCGCCTGCGCCGAAGCCGGTCAAGAGCGAGCCTGTGGACGGCTGGGTGCTGCGTGAGGTCTATAACGGCGCCGCGCTCGTCGAGAGCCGCAATCGTCGCCTGTACGAGGTCATGCCTGGAGGGATTCTTCCCGGCGTTGGCAAGGTCGAGGCCATCGAGCGCCGTGGCGCCCGTTGGGTCGTGCTCACCGACAAGGGCTTCATCAGCACCTATCGGTAGACATCAGCCACCAGGCCCCGCAGACCGTAGACGAGCCCCGCGAAGATCGCGAGGCTCGCCACGTAGAGAAAGACGAACCAGAGCAGGCGCTTCCCGCGCCGCTCTCCAGACCGATGCGTTTCGCTCCGCATCAATGATACCCGTAGCCGCCGCCCGAGATCTCCTCTGCCACCTTGCCGCGGAAGACCCAATAGGCATAAGCCGTATAGGCGAAGGTGATCGGCAGCACGATGGCAAAGCCCACCAGGGCGAAGAGCTGGGAATTGACCGTGTTGGCCGTGTCCCAGATCGTGAGATTCGGCGGTACGTTGTAGGGAAAGAGGCTGACGCCTAGACCCAGGTAGCCGAGCAGGAACAGGCTGATCGCGAGGAAGAACGGCCGGTAATGGCGCCCCTCCTCCAGATCGCGGAAGAGCCTGTAGGCCACATAGGCCGTGACCAGCGGAATCGGCGCCAGGAAAGCGATGTTGGGCCAGGTGAACCAGCGCGTCTCGATCTCGCGGCCGAGGAACGGCACCCACAGGGACACCGCCGCCATGGCCACGATGGTGAGCAGAAGGAAGCGCACCGCCATGCGCCGCGCCCAGATTTCCAGTTCCCCCGTGGTCTTCATCACGCACCAGGTTGCGCCCAGAAGCGCGTAGCCGAAGATCAGGCTGATGCCGGTGAGCACGCTGAACGGCGTGAGGAAGTCCAAGGTGCCGCCGGTGAACTGGCGCCCGTCATTGGCGAAGCCCTGCACGAAGGCGCCCAGCACCATGCCTTGGAAGAAGGTTGCGAGCAGGGAGCCGAAGAAGAAGGCGTTGTCCCACAGGAATTTCGAACGCTCCGCCTTGAAGCGGAACTCGAACGCGACCCCGCGGAAGATGAGCGCAATCAGCATGAGGATGATCGGCACGTAGAGCGCCGGCATCAGAACCGCATAGGCCACGTGAAACACGGCGAAGAGCCCGCCGCCGCCGAGGATGAGCCAGGTCTCGTTGCCGTCCCAGATGGGAGCGACCGAAAACATCATGCGGTCGCGCCAGTTCTCGTTGTGCGCCGCCTTGAACAGGATGCCGACGCCGAGATCGAAGCCGTCGACGATCACGTACATGGCCACCGCCACCGCAATGAGACCCGACCAGATCAGCGGCAGCCAGAAGGCCAGTCCTTCGTATTCCGTTCCGAAACCGAACATGGTGCCGTCTCCTATCGCGCTGGCAGGGCTCTGTGGCCGGGCCGTCCCTCAAGGCCCTCGTCCGGCACGGACAACGGACGTTTCGGCTTCTTGCCGAGATCATCGCCACGAATGTCCTCGATGGGATCGGGGCCGCGCCGCAGGAGCTTGGCGAGATAATAAGAGCCGAAGCCGAACACGAATGCGTAGACGACGACGAACGTCAGGAGCGATGCGGTCACCGCGCCGGCCGAGACCGGCGAGACCGCATCCGCCGTGCGCATGTGCCCGTAAACCACCCAGGGCTGACGGCCGATCTCGGCGGTGAACCAGCCGAAAAGCACCGCGCCGAAGCCCGAGGGCGTCATGATCATGGCAGCCGTTAGGAAAGTTCTGTTGGTGAACAGCGTGCCTTTCCAGCGCAGATAAAGGCTCCACAGGCCGATGCCCAACATGGCGAAGCCGATGGCGACCATGATGCGGAACGAGAAGAAAACGGGCCAGATCGGCGGACGGTCCTCGGGCGGCACTTCCTTGAGCCCCGGCACCTCACCGTCGAATGCATGGGTGAGAACCCAGCTGCCAATCTTCGGAATGCCGATCTCGTAATGGTTCGTCTCGGCCACCTCGTCGGGGATCGCAAAGAGGCGCAGGGGCATGTTGGACATGCGGTCCCAGTTGCCCTCAATCGCCGCAAGTTTCGTCGGCTGATATTTCAGCACGCCGAGGCCGTGCAGATCGCCGATGATGATCTGAACCGGCACGAAGATGGTGGCAAACCACAGCGCCATGGACATGGAGCGCCGCGAGGCGGCGAGCTTCGCCTCCGGGGCGTCGTGCGGATGGCGCAGCAGCATCCAGGCGGACATGCCGGCGACCGCGAAGGCCGTCGTCAGGTAGCAGCCCATCACCATATGCGCATAGCGCAAAGGGAAGGATGGGTTGAACACGACCTTGAACCAGTCGACCGGAACCGCTTTGCCGTTCTCGATGGCAAAACCATCCGGCGTCTGCATCCAGGAATTGGCGGAAAGAATCCAGAAGGCGGAGATGAGCGTGCCCAAGGCCACCATGCACGTGGCAAAGAAATGCAAGCGGTCGCCGACGCGCTCCCAGCCGAAGAGCATGATCCCGAGAAACGCCGCCTCCAGGAAGAACGCCGTGATGACCTCATAGGCGATGACAGGACCGAGAACGTTGCCGGTGAACTCGGAAAACCGCGACCAGTTCGTGCCGAACTGATAGCTCATGACGATACCGGACACGACGCCGAGGCCGAAGGAGACCGCGAACACCTTCACCCAGAAGCGAAAGAGGTTGCGGTAGAGCGGGTTGCCCGTGCGCAGCCAGTTGAACTCCAGCGCCGCGAGCCAGCTGGCAAGGCCGATGGTGAAAGCCGGAAAGATGATATGAAAGGCAATCGTGAACGCGAACTGGATGCGCGAGAGCAGCAGGGCATCGAATTCCATATCCGCCTTCCCCTTATCATCGTACCTGCCTGCTTTTAGGGCGGCGGCAGGCCGGGACCAGGGGTCCGGAGGGCTAGTGCGCCTGCATGCCCGACGCTTGGCCCGAGCGGAGCGGACGCCATCCGGTGCTCAGGCGTTGCAGAGCCTCCAGTTCAACGGGGTCATGGCTGCAGAAGATCCGGACCTGGCTGCGAGGGTCGTTTGCAAGATCCCGCAGGCGTTCCTGGTTGTGCAGGCGCAACGGCCGGTTTTCTTCCATGAGCTTCTGATAGGCGGCAAGCCCCGGCGTGCAGGACGGATCCTCATCCATCTCGTGCCGGTGGAAATAGGCGTCGCCCGCATTGAGCAGCCATCCCTCGGGCGTGTCGATGGCAATGCCTGCGTGCCCCATCGTATGGCCCGGCAGGGGGATCATCAGGATCTCAGGCGGCAGGCCGTCGAGGTCACGCACGGAGCCAAAGCCGAACCATCGCTCACCGGTCGGGTCGTAGAAGCGCCAGTCACGGACACCATCCCATTGCTCGGGACGGTAGCGGCGGCGATGGATGAAGCCCTGCCGCACCTCGGCCTCCTCCAACTCTGCGCGCAGCACATGGACCGTTGCGTCCGGGAAATCCTCCAGGCCGCCCGCATGATCGAAGTCGAGATGCGTCAGCACGATATGGCGCACGTCGCGCGGGGAGAAGCCGAGGCTCTTCACCTGCTCAAGCGCCGTATAGCGGTGCTCCAGCTGGATGCGGTTGACGTGAACGAAGAGCGGGCTCAGGCGCTCGTAGGGATCCTCCACGTCACGGGCGCCGATGCCTGTGTCGACGAGCACAAGTCCGTTGCGGTCGGTCTCGATCAGCTGGCAATGGCAGACCAGATTTCCGGTCAGCCCACGGCTCACCCCATCCCAGAACCGTCCGCCCACCGGACACATGCAGCCGCAATTGAGGTGATGGATGCGCATGGAGGCCTCGCTGAACGAAGGGAGCGAAGGCCTAACGCCAGGGGAGCGGAAAATGTTCGAGAGGCTGAATCTCTAAGCCGCCGGTCACTTGCGGCAGGCAAACGGCGGGAAGGTGCTCGCCGTGCCGGCATTCATAGCCGCAACCACCATGATGTTGGCCAAGTCGAGTTCCTCCGTAGACCGGGGACAGACATCGGCCTTTGTGGTGCAGCCGGATGCAAGAAAGGCCTCGTGACGCTCGACGAATTCCGGGCTCAGGCCCTGCTTGCCCCGCCGCACGAGCGCCTCCGTCCAGGCTTTCCCATAACGCTCGCATTTCACCTCGGGCCAGGACTTTGGCGGCGCATTCTGAGCGATGGCAGGTGAAACAATGCTGGCAGAGGTCGCGGCCAGCAACGTCGCAAGAAGCATTATCAATTTCGGCAAACGGGTCATCTCACAGTCTCGGTTGACGCCGTCGCGATGGACCATGGGAGATGCCATGGGTCAAGTCGCTGTAAGCGACTAAAGCTTATCCAATGTCATCCCAGACGGCGAAGCCGATCCGGGATCGGGTGCAGGATAAAGCGCTAATCTCCCTCTCCCTCAGGGAGAGGTGAACCAGCGCCACATTTGTCCAGCGATCCCGGGTTCTGCTGCGCAGCCCCGGGATGACGATGAATTTTCAAGCGCGGATTTCAGGCTGGCTCTTGGCCGGCGTCTTGCGCGACGATGCACGTCGCTTCTTCTCAGGCTTTTCCTCTTCCTGCTTCTTCACCTCGCGGGAGAGGCGTTCCTGGAGCAGGCTGAGAACGGCGGCCTCCTCGGGCTTTAGAGACGGCAAATCCTCGCGCAGCTCTGTTTCGATCTCCTCCTTGACCTCGAGAAGAAGCTCGCCGTCCATGTAGGAAGAGAAGACCTCCGGGTGCACGTAGCATTTGCGGCAAATGCTCGGGGTGTTGCCGAGCCGTCCCGAGACCTTCTCGATCGCCGCACGGATGTTCTTCTTGGCCTTGGCCTCGCTGTCGAACTCTTCGAATTCCTTGAGGGCGAGCGCGGCCAGAACCGTGCCGGCCCAAGTACGGAAATCCTTGGCCGTGATGTCGCGCCCGGTGATCTCCTTGAGATAGGCATTCACGTCGGCCGAGGTGACCGATTGCTGCTCGCCGTTCCCGTCGAGATACTGGAACAGGTCCTGCCCTGGCAGGTCCTGGCAGGCCTTCACGATCCGGGCGATGCGCCGGTCTTTCACCTGCAGCTTCCAGGTCTTGCCGCTCTTACCCTTGAACTGGAAGCGCAGCTCACCGCCTTCAACCTTCACATGCGGGTCGCGCAGGGTGGTGAGGCCATAGCTCTTGTTCTGCTTCACGTAATCGGCATTCCCGACACGGATGAGGGTGTTTTCGAGCAGGTGCACCACCGTTGCCAGCACCTTCTCGCGCGGCAGTCCCCGCAGGCTCATATGCTCGTCGATGGTCTTGCGGATCGCCGGCAGGCCCTGGGCGAATTCGAGCATGTGCTCGTATTTCGTGCTCTCGCGAACCTCGCGGAACGCCGGATGGTAGCGATATTGCTTGCGGCCTTTGGCATCGCGCCCCGTCGCCTGGATGTGACCGTTGGCCTTCGCGCAGATCCACACATCCGTGTAGGCGGGCGGAATGGCGAGCGACTTGATGCGGTCGAGCGTTGCCTTGTCCGCGACTTTCGAGCCATCGGGCTTCTGATAGGTGAAGCCCTTGCCGGATTTCTTGCGCCGGATGCCGGGCTCCTCGTCCGAGACATAAAGAAGGCCTGCCGTTTCGGCGGCATCCCGCGGGTCGACGATGTTCTCGGAGGTAGCGTTGGGTTCCAACAGCATGGGGCGCCTTGTCTGAAGTGCAGAACGTCAACCGGGGCGCGCCACTTCGGGTTCCCTGCGCGAGGTCGACGCAGCGGCCGGAGCGCGGGCCTCGCTGCGATCATTGCGGATTTTCAGGAAAAGGATGGTGCCGCTCAAGCCAAGGCTCAGCAGGTTGAAGACGATGAGCGGCCAAGCGCCGATCAGGAACCCATAAGCCGACCACAGGACGAAGGCCGTTACGGTGACGAGGTACATGCGCTTCGAGATGGCAGCCGTGTCCCGCTCGCGCCAAGCCTTCAGCACCTGGGGCACGAAGCTCGACGTGGAGAGAATGCCGGCGATGGTCGCCAGCACGGTCGGCAGCCAATCCGCCATGGGGTTCCTCCCGTTGCACAAGTTGACGCCAACGGGTGCAGCCGGGGGGAGTTCCCTTTCCACGCATGGGGAGGTTACAAGGGCGCCTTGCTTCACCCGGATTGTCCTTTGACCTCTGCTCCTTCTCCTGACCTTCAAGGCCGCAAGCTCGTCTTCATCGTGACCGAGGACTGGTTCTTCGCCTCCCATTTCCTGCCGATGGTCAGGGCCGCCCGCGAGCTGGGGCTTGCGGTGACGGTGGTCACGCGGGTGCGGGCGCACCGGGAGGTGATCGAGGCTTTGGGCGCCAAGGTCGTGCCGCTCGACATCGAGCGCCGCAGCCTGAACCCCATCACCATGGGTGATGCTTCCGGCCAGCTGGCGGCCATTCTCAAGGCCGAGAAGGCCGATCTCGTCCACTGCATCGCCCTCAAGGGCATCCTGCTCGGCGGTTTTGCCTCCACCCTGGCCGGTGTCAAGCGACGGGTCTATGCGCTCACGGGCCTTGGGTTCATCGGTGCCCGGACCGACACGGTCGGGCGCCTGTCGCAGCGGGCGATCCGCCTGCTGATGCGCGGCCTCCAGACAGGCTGGACCCGGTACGTCTTCGAGAACACCGACGATCCGAAGCTCCTTGGTCTCGATCCGATGGGCGCCCGCGTGACGATCCTCGGCGGAGCCGGCGTCGACCCCGAAGCCCTCAAGCCCGAGCCTCTGCCGGCCCAGCCGCCGCTCAAGGTTGCGGTGGTCGCCCGCATGCTCTGGTCTAAAGGCATCGACGTGGCCGTGGAGGCTGTGCACATGGCGCGGGGGAAGGGCGCGCCCATCGAGCTCTCCCTTTACGGCGCTCCCGACCCGTCGAACCCGAAGGCAATTCCCGAGGAGACCCTGAAGGCGTGGAGCGCGGAGCCCGGCATCGCCTGGCATGGCGCGACACGGGACATCGCGGGTGTCTGGCGGGAGCATCACGTCGCCTGCCTGCCGTCCCGGGGCGGCGAGGGTCTGCCGCGCACGCTTCTGGAGGCAGCCGCTTGCGGCCGCGCCATCGTCACCACGGATGTGCCCGGCTGCCGGACCCTTGTGCGGGATGGCATCGAGGGGCTGCTCGTTCCGTCCGGCGATGCCGCTTCCCTGTCCGAGGCCCTGGTGGCCCTGTGCCAGAAGCCGGATCAGGTCGCCCGCATGGGCGAGGCTGCCCGCGCCCGGGTTCTCGACGGATTCACGGAACGGGATGTGATGGACAGCGTCAAGGAGCTGTACCGCTCCATGCTGGCCTCATGATCGCCGACCCGGTCGCCTTCATCCTCGCCGAGACCCGGCTTCGCCTTGTGCCCCATGCGCCGGAGATCATGCTGCACGTGGCGGATGAAGCGACGGAGCTGTGGCAGAAGACCGAGGAGGAACTGGGCGAGATCGGCTTACCCCCGCCTTTCTGGGCCTTCGCCTGGGCCGGCGGCCAGGCGCTGGCGCGCTACATCCTCGATCACCCCGAAATAGTGCGCGGCCGGCGCGTGCTTGATTTCGCCTCCGGGTCGGGCCTCGTTGCCATCGCAGCCATGAAGGCAGGCGCCGCCGAGGTGACCGCCTGCGACATCGACCCCTTCGCCATCGCGGCCATCACGGTGAATGCACAAGCCAACAGCGTTGCCGTCACACCGCTTGCCGCTGACATCGTCGGGCAGGACGGGGGATGGGACACGGTGCTCGCCGGCGACATCTGCTATGAGCATGATCTCGCCGCTCGGGTGATCGACTGGCTGCTGAGCTTAAGCAACCGGGGAGCGACGGTCCTGATCGGTGATCCGGGGCGCAGCTACCTGCCAAAGGACCGCCTTGAGAGCCTGGCCGTCTATGAGGTGCCGGTGACACGCACGCTCGAGGATTCCGACATCAAGAAGTCGAGCGTCTGGCGGTTCCGGCAACCCTGATCCGGCGCTTGGTTCGGTCCCGCATTTTAGCTGTCGAGCAATCAACTTTGCTGTTTACCTCTCAAAATAGGTAGTGTTATAACCTATATGAACGAGGTGGATGCGCCTGATTTGCAGGTGTGGCGCCGTATCGCTTTCAACCTTCAGCCTTCTCGAAGAGGGATCCCGATGGTCCACGCCCCTTCCCTGCAGCACCGCCTTCCAGGCGACAACGCTCGCTTCCAGGCTTCTCCGGCCTCCAGTACGGCGAAGGTCTTGTCAGAGACGGAAGCGCTGTGCCGGGCCAAAGGCGTCCGGCTGACGCCGATCCGCCGGCGTGTGCTTGAGGTGCTCCTCAATGCAGCTAAACCCCTTGGGGCCTATGATCTGGCGGATGCCCTCGTGTCTCAGGGCCGGCGGATGGCCCCCATCACGGTCTATCGCGCCCTCGACTTTCTGATCGAGCAGGGTCTGGCCCACCGCCTCGCGAGCCGGAACGCCTACATCGCCAGCACGGGCAGCCATGGAACCGCAGCGTTCCTGATCTGCGAGGCCTGCGGCGAAGCAACCGAGATCACCTGCCCCAACGTGGCGGAGACCGTCCACAGGGTGCTGATGGCGCAAGGCTACCAGCCCCTGGCCCGCGCCCTGGAGATCACCGGCCGGTGTCCCCATTGCCAGGATGTTCACTGACCCGTGAGCTTTCGCTCTACCAGCGCATTCTCCTTTGAGAGCATCAGCTTAGTCCCAAAAGTGCAAATCCACTTTTGGGGCCGATGCTCTAAGCCGCGCTTGACGAAGAAGGCTTTTGGCATCAGCTAAACGGCGGCAGCCCGGAGCTGCCGTCGTGGGTTGCAGCATGTCCTTCATCTCGTCTCCTGAGACCAGTCCCGCATCCGAGAGTCCGGCAGGTCCCGCCCCGCGTCACCGCACGGTGGGCGTGCGCGTGGGCTCCGTGATGGTCGGCGGCGGCGCTCCGATCGTGGTCCAGTCGATGACCAACACGGACACGGCGGATGTGGATGCCACCGTCGCTCAGGTGGCGGCGCTTGCCCGGGCGGGCTCGGAGATCGTGCGCATCACGGTGGACCGCGACGAGGCTGCGGCCGCTGTGCCGAAAATCCGCGAGCGGCTCGACCGGCTCGGCGTGGACGTGCCGCTGGTGGGCGATTTCCACTATATCGGCCACCAGCTGCTCGCCGATCACCCGGCTTGCGCCGAGGCGCTCGCCAAGTACCGGATCAACCCCGGCAATGTGGGTTTCAAGGAAAAGAAGGACCGGCAGTTCGGCGCCATCGTCGAGCAGGCGATCCGGCACGATAAGGCTGTGCGCATCGGCGCCAACTGGGGCTCCCTCGACCAGGAGCTGCTCACGCACCTCATGAACGAGAACGCGGCCTCGACCAGCCCGCGCGACATGCGCTGGGTGACCCGCGAGGCGATGATCCAGTCGGCGCTGCTCTCGGCCGCCCGCGCGGAGGAGATCGGCCTTGGGCGCGACCGGATCATCCTGTCGGCCAAGGTTTCGGCCGTGCAGGACCTGATCGCTGTCTACCAGGACCTTGCCCGCCGCTCCGACTATGCCATCCATCTCGGCCTGACCGAGGCCGGCATGGGGTCGAAAGGCATCGTGGCCTCATCGGCCGCCATCGGCATCCTGCTCCAGCAGGGCATCGGCGACACGATCCGCTTCTCCCTGACGCCGGAGCCCGGCGGCGACCGGACGCTGGAGGTCAAGACGGCCCAGGAGCTGCTCCAGACCATGGGCTTTCGCACCTTCGTGCCCCTGGTGGCCGCCTGCCCGGGCTGCGGGCGCACCACCTCGTCGGTCTTCCAGGAACTGGCGCGCGACATTCAGACCTGGATCTCCACCTCCATGCCCGAATGGCGCCGAACCCATCCGGGCGTCGAGAACCTGAACGTGGCTGTGATGGGCTGCATCGTGAACGGGCCGGGCGAATCGAAGCACGCCAATATCGGCATCTCGCTTCCCGGCACCGGCGAGCAGCCGGCAGCCCCGGTCTTCATCGACGGGAAGAAGGCCATGACCCTGCGCGGGCCGACCCTCGCCCAGGACTTCCAGAAGATCGTCATCGACTACATCGACAAGAACTATGGTCAGCCCGGTCGCGATGCCGCCGAATGAGGCGCTAAGCTGGACCGTGGAACCTTGAGAGAAATTCCGTTTTAAGCTCAGGCGCGATGTGCTAGAAGCCCGCCGCGCCGGCAATGACGGCCGCTGCGCTCACCGAAGACAAGCATTGGACCAAAGGTGCATCTCACCTTCAGGTCCGACGCTAGAGAAGGGCCGCCCTTCGTCGATTGCAGAGTGACTTGAACAAGGGCCGTCCGCGGGCACATCCGCAAAGAAAAGCACCCATGGCAGAACAGCACGCCGTCGTCCCCGGACATGCGGATTCCGCAGTCCCTGAGGCTACCCTTCCCGAGAGCCACCACAAGGCGAGCTTCTGGACCCTAACCCTTGGCGCCATAGGCGTGGTTTATGGGGATATCGGCACCAGCCCTCTCTATGCCATGCGTGAGACGGTGGCAGCCGCCACCGGAGGGCATCATGGCGTTCCGGTCGACCTGACCCGTGAACTGGTGATCAGCATCCTGTCGCTGCTGCTCTGGGCCCTGATCCTCACGGTCACCGTCAAATACGTCATTCTGTTGCTGCGGGCCGACAACAAGGGCGAGGGCGGTTCCCTGACCCTGGTGGCCCTGACACAGCTGGCGCTTGGGCGCCGAAGCCTGCCTGTGCTCGTGATGGGCATGGCCGGAGCCGCCCTGTTCTATGGCGATGCCGCCATCACACCGGCCATCTCCGTGCTCTCCGCCCTGGAAGGCCTGAAGCTCGTCGCCCCCTCCTTCGAGAGCTATGTTCTCCCGGGCGCCCTGGTGATCCTCATCGGCCTGTTCGCCGTCCAGAGCCGCGGCACCGGAAAGGTGGCGGCCTTCTTTGGACCCCTGACGCTTCTGTGGTTCGTGACCATGGCCGGTCTCGGCCTCCTTCACATCGCAGACGACTGGGAGGTTCTGCTCGCCTTCAACCCGTATTACGGCGTGTCCTTCCTGGTCACCCACCCGGGAACCGCCTTCGCCATTCTCGGAAGCGTGTGCCTTGCGGTGACCGGCGCGGAGGCGCTCTATGCGGATCTCGGCCATTTCGGCCGCAAGCCGATCCGCATGGCCTGGGGAACGGTGGTCTTCCCGGCCCTCGCCTTGAACTATCTCGGCCAGGGCGCCCTCGTCCTGTCGAATCCCGAGACGATCGCGAATCCGTTCTTTCTGCTGGCGCCTCCATGGCTGCTTCTGCCGCTCGTCATCCTGGCGACGTTGGCTACCATCGTGGCGAGCCAAGCCGTGATCACCGGCGCCTTCTCGCTGACCCGGCAGGCCATCCAGCTCGGTATCCTGCCGCGCCTCGAAGTGCGGTTCACGTCGGAGACGCACCAGGGACAGATCTATCTGCCGCGCGTGAACTGGTTGCTGCTCGCCGCCGTCGTGACGCTCGTGATCCTGTTCGGATCGTCGAGCAGCCTCGCCAGCGCCTACGGCATCGCGGTGTTCGGCACCATGGTCGTGACCACCCTGCTCGCCTGCATCGTGATGAGCCGGAGCTGGGGCTGGGGTCCGGTGAAGACCGGGCTGGTGATGATTCCGCTTCTCCTTATCGACCTCACCTTCCTGTCCTCGAATCTTGTGAAACTTTTTGACGGCGGCTACGTGCCCCTGCTGATCGCCGGTACGTTCTTTGTGGTGATGTTCACCTGGGTGAAGGGAACCCGCATCCTGTTCGAGAAAACCCGTAAGATCGACGTGCCTTTCGTCGAGCTGGTGCAGATGCTGGAGAAGAGCCCGCCGCACCGGGTGAAGGGCACCGCCGTGTTCCTGACGAGCGATCCGGACACCGCGCCCGCCGCCCTCCTGCACAACCTCAAGCACAATAAGGTGCTGCACGAGAAGAACGTGATCCTCACGGTCAACAGCGCGGACATTCCCCGCGTGGAGGACGAGGACCGCGTCTCCATCGAGCATGTGGGCGATTCGTTCTGGCGGATCCGCCTGAGCTACGGCTACATGGAAACGCCCAACATCCCGCGTGGGCTGGCGATCCTGCGCAAGCAGGGCTTCAAGTTCGACATCATGGCGACGTCGTTCTTCCTGTCGCGGCGCTCGATCCGGCCGGCGAGCCAGTCGGGCATGCCGCTCTGGCAGGACAAGCTGTTCATCAGCCTCGCGAAATCGGCAAGCGACGCCACGGACTTCTTCCAGATCCCGACCGGGCGTGTTGTGGAAGTTGGCACACAGGTGACGGTGTAGGCATCGGACCCAAAAGTGGAATGCACTTTTGGGATTCATCCGATACTTAATCCAAAGCTTGCGCATTCTGCGGACCGGAACCGGTGGTCCGCACAATGCGCAAGACTGTTGCCCTCTTGGCAGCGCGATGTCACCTTCGGGCCGCCATGACCGACATCACTCTCCTCCGCCCGAGCCTCGCCTGGCTGCCCGCTTACGAAGACGCCCTCGCCCGCGGCTGGTCGCCCAATACGGACCAGGATGTGAGCCGCGAGCAGCTCCGGCAGCTGCGGCGCAACCCCGAGCGCTTCCTGCACGACCTCTACAACAGCCCGATGATCCGGCTCGCCGACGGGCGGGAGGTTGCGCGCCTGCCCGCGCACGATTTCTGGATCAGCGACGGCGCGTTCTGCGGCCGCATCGGCTTCCGCTTCCAGCGCGGCACGGAAGAGCTGCCGCCCACCGCCTATGGGCATATCGGCTACACCATCGTGCCGTGGAAACAGCGGCGCGGCTATGCCACGCAGGCGCTGCGCATGATTCTGCCCGTATGCCGTGAGGAAGGGTTTTCGCGGGTCCTGATCACCTGCGACGACGACAACGAAGCCTCGCGCAAGGTGATTCTTGCCAATGGCGGCAAGGCTGCCGGCACGCTCCCGCACAGCGCCCGGCCGGGCCACGTGAAGCTCCAGTTCTGGGTGCCGACGGGCTGAGGCCTCCGCACCGGCGTCCGCCGAGACTGGGCGGCGAAGGCTCCTGAGCTACTTACTCCTCTCTGCCCCGGCTCCGATGACGGAACCGTGGAGCAGCACGGGAGGATAGGATGAGACAACTCGTCAGCGCCGCAGCCCTGATGGCTGCGGCAAGCAGCTCCGCATACGCCCAGAACACCTTGCCCCAAACCAACGACGCTTATTTTCGTGCTGCTCAGACAGCGCTTCAGGAGCGCCTGCGCGTGGCGCCGAATACAAATCGCGCGAAGAACGTGATCCTGTTTGTCGGCGATGGCATGGGCATCTCGACTGTGACCGCAGGCCGGATTTACGAAGGCCAGAAGCGTGGGGTGGACGGCGAGTCGAACGCGCTGACCATGGAGAAGCTGCCCTATGCAGCTCTGTCGAAAACATACACCCATGATGCGCAGGTAGCTGACTCCGCACCAACCGCAGTCGCGATGGTAACTGGCGTGAAGACGCGCAACGACGTGATCGGTGTGAACAGCGAGGTGGCGGTCGGCGACTGTGCCGGATCCAAGGGCAAGGAGGTTTTAAGCCTCGCCGCCATGGCCGAGCGGGCCGGACAGGCCACCGGCGTCATCACGACCGCCCGCATCACCCATGCGACACCGGCCGCCATGTATGCCCACTCACCCCACCGCGACTGGGAGGGCGATGCCAACATGCCGCCGGAAGCGGTGGCAGCAGGGTGCAAGGACATCGCCCAGCAGCTTGCCACATGGTCTTACGGAGACGGATTCGAGGTCATTCTCGGCGGGGGCCGTGATCGATTTCTTCCAGAAACGGTCAATGATCCTGAAGACAAGGACCGCAAGGGTTCGCGCAAGGATGGGCGCAATCTCGTGCAGGAATGGCAGAACCGCTATTCCAACAGCGGCGTGTTCCTGTGGAATAAGGAGGAGTTCGACAAGCTCGATGCCAAGACCCCGCACGTGATGGGACTCTTCGAGCGGTCGCACATGCGCTACGAGGCCGATCGACCCAAGGACAATGGCGGCGAGCCATCATTGGCCGAGATGACCGTGAAGGGCATCGAGATCCTGAGCCAGAATCCGAACGGGTTCTTCCTGATGGTCGAGGGCGGCCGCATCGATCATGCCCATCACGACGGCAATGCCTACCGCTCGCTTGAGGATATGATCGCCTTCGACAATGCCATCAAGGCCGCTCTGGCGAAGGTAAATCTGAACGAGACCCTGATCGTCGTCACCGCAGACCATAGCCACGTGTTCACCATTGCGGGCTATCCGAAACGGGGCAATCCAATTTTGGAGACGATCGTCGAGCCGGATGGAACGCATAAGCTCGGCAAAGACGGCAAGCCATTCACCACGCTCGGCTACGCCAACGGACCCGGTGCCGTGAAAGAGGGCGAGCCCCGTCCCGTCCCGACCAACACCACGGCACCGGACTACAAGCAGCAATCCCTCGTGCCACTCGACAGCGAAACCCATGGCGGTGAAGACGTGGCAATCTTTGCCGGTGGTCCCTGGGCTCACCTCTTCGCAGGCGTCGTGGAGCAGAACTATATCTACCACGTGATCGATCACGCGACGAAGCTGAGCGAACGCTCCGGCCTTCGCGCAGCTCAATAGACAATCCGGCGGGCGTCTCTTTCGAAGGAGA